>ENA-OQIO01000122-OQIO01000122.1-human-gut-metagenome-genome-assembly--contig:-NODE-122-length-37054-cov-2.926558_pt1 | contig 37054 bp, 35 predicted proteins | sample MGYA00242573_ERZ504737 | MGnify/ENA primary metagenome ERZ504737 (study PRJEB26092, sample SAMD00036203) | human gut metagenome | host: Homo sapiens | study: EMG produced TPA metagenomics assembly of...
CGGTTTTGCCACAAAAAAAAATTTTTATTTTTTGTCCCAGAGAAGAAATGCCATGGCAGCTCCACCGCTTTCCATGGCATTTCCCAGTTATTTATTTCTGTTTCTGACTGTTTCTTATTCCTCTATATCCTCCGCAGGCTCTGCCGGAATGAATACGCGGGATTTCTTTTCTTCGTGTTTATGAAGTGCTGCTTTCTCAGTTGCCTCAATACAGAATTCCATCTGAGAGTTAATCTGTGCTTTGCCTCGTTTATCCGGCTTCACATAAGTTCCATCCGGCTGCAGGATATGAGCTTTTACATTATCCTTAAACTCCAGATCAAGTACGTGTTCCAGCTCTTTCTTAATCTTCTCATCTTCCACAGGGAAAACAATCTCTACCCTGCGGTCAAGGTTACGCGGCATCCAGTCCGCACTTCCCATATAGATTTCCGGGTTTCCGCCGTTTTCAAAATAGAAAATACGACTATGCTCCAGAAATTCCCCTACAATAGAACGGACATGAATATTCTCACTGATTCCCGGCACTCCTACTTTCAGACAGCAGATACCCCTTACCAGAAGCTCCAACTGAACTCCGCAGGAAGATGCATAATACAATCCTGCAATAATCTTCGGATCACAGAGGGAATTCATCTTTGCGCGGATCAACGCCGGAAGTCCTTTCTTTGCATTCTCCGCCTCACGTTCGATCAGGCTTAAGAATCTGTCTTTCATCCAGATTGGCGCTACGATCAGCTTATTCCAGCTTTTTGGCTCTGAATACCCGGAGAGCATGTTAAATACTGCTGTTGCATCTTCACCGAAACGTTCATCGCAGGTAAAGATACCGCAGTCTGTATAGAGTTTTGCAGTGGAATCATTGTAGTTTCCGGTCGCCAAATGTACATATCGGCGGATTCCTGTCTCTTCCCTGCGCACAACCAGTGTGATCTTGCTGTGTGTCTTAAGGCCTACCAGACCATAAATTACATGACATCCTGCCTTCTCCAGCTTCTTCGCCCATACAATATTATTTTCTTCATCAAAACGTGCTTTCAGCTCTACCAGTACGGAAACCTGTTTGCCGTTTTCTGCTGCCTGCGCAAGGGCAGCAATGATCGGTGAATTGCCGCTGACGCGATACAGAGTCTGTTTAATAGCCAGAACATCCGGATCTTTCGCTGACTGACGCACGAAATTTACAACAGGATCGAAACTCATATAAGGATGATGCAGGAATACATCGCCCTCACGTATCACCTGGAAAATATCCTTCTCATTCTGAAATTCCGGTACAGGTGCCGGCTGATATCTCGGTGTCTTGTAAGCATCAAAGCCATCCGCACCATATACTTTCATAAGCATGGTAAGATCCAGAGGTCCGTTTATCTCAAAAATATCTGCCTCTTTGATATCAAATTCCGTCTTCAGGATCTTCAGCAGACGTTCATCCATCTTATCCTCTACTTCCAGACGGATAACCTCACCCCACTGACGTTTCTTTAACTGACGCTGGATCTCCACCAGCAGATCCTCTGCCTCATCTTCATCGATGGTAAGATCCGCATTACGCATAATACGGTAAGGATGGGCACATATCACATCATAACTCAGGAAAAGTTTGTCAATATTTCTTTCAATAATCTCTTCCAGCAGGATCACTGTGGTATCTCCATCCTTCTTTGACGGAATCTGCACCACCCTTGGAAGCACAGACGGAACCTGCACTGTAGCAAACAGAAGTTCTCCTGTTTTATCCTTTTTGCTGAGTTTATCACTCTTCTCCTTCTTGGAGATCAGAGCACCGATATTTAATGTCTTGTTTCTGATCAGTGGAAACGGTCTGGAAGAATCCATCGCCATCGGTGTAAGTACCGGATATACATTATCCTCAAAGTATCTGTCTACAAATGCACTCTGTGCTTCTGTAAGATTCTCATGGGCTGCCACCAGGTGCATTCCTGCTTTCTCAAGCGCAGGGATCAGAGAACGGTTCAGGGTATTATACTGTACATGAACCAGTTCATGGGTACGGACACTGATTTCTTTTAACTGTTCCTTGGCTGTCATTCCTGCAATGTCTGTTTTATGATATCCTGCATGTACCTGATCCTTAAGAGACGCCACACGCACCATAAAGAATTCATCCAGATTGGATGCGGTAATGCTTAAGAACTTCAGTCTGTCAAACAAAGGAAGATTTTTATCTCTTGCTTCACTCAGAACACGCTCATCAAATTTGAGCCAGCTCAGCTCGCGATTCACGAAATATTCTTTCTTTTCAAATTTTTCAAAGTCCATAAGTTCATCCTCCTTTACGCTCTGCCCTTGCGTCTGAGAACCAGACGAATGCCAAATACTTCTTCAAAAAATGCCTCTTTATCTTTCAGCAGTCCCAGTTCCAGGGAAATGTCCTGTGCAGAATCCACGATCATCTGCAGTTCTCTATCTTTGAGCACTGCCTTGATCCCTTTTACTTTCTGATAATGACTTCTGTCCATGGCATTTGCCAGGCGAAGGATTGCAGTCATCTTTGCCACCTTGATATAGCTCTCTCTGTCAATAGCGATTCCCATACTGTAAAGTTCATCATAATAAACAAACGCAGAATTATTGAATCTGACCGCACATGCGATCATCTGGCGTTCCAGAGAGGACAGCCCAATGATATCTGTAGACATAATGATCTGATAGGAACACTCGGAAACCTTTTCCATACTGATATATTTGCCACAGTCATGAAGCAGTGCCGCGATCTGCAATAACAGACGTTCTCTTGCTCCCATACCATGAACTTTCTTCATACTGTCAAAAATATTCAGGCAAAGATTCATAGTTCCCTGGATATGACTCTTACTGCTAGAATAGCGTTTTGCAATGTTCTTTGATGTAACCAGAATGTCATTCTCAAAATTGTGGACACTTTTGAGAAATTTTTTCTTCTCTGCAAAATCATAGGCAATTCCATCCAGCAGGGAAACACCTGGTGCCCAGAGAGACTCTGCATTGAAAATATCAATAAAATTTCTGCACACTACCATGGTCGGCACAACAAGGGATGCATATTCCGGATCAATCTCCATCTCCTGTGCCAGCAGGTCAACAGATTTTCCAACTGTATCCTCATAGCGTTTCATAAATTCTTCCCTTGTAATGATCCTGTCTTCCATTTCCTCCTGGAAGATCATGTCTGTAATGAAATCTCCCATCAGAATTACATTCCGGATATCCTTATCCTTCAGATACAGACGCTGAAAGCTCATCAGGTCATTTCGGATAAATTCCTCAACCAGCTTGTCATAATGAATGGTTGTTTTCTCCAGTTCCTGCAGGCGCTGGCGGATTCTTAAACTTCCCATTTTAAGTCCCTGGGTAGTGACCAGAGCATCCTTGTCAAAGAGGGAAACCTGAAGGCTTCCGCCGCCCACATCCAGGATTGCGGTGCCTTTCTGGATCATCTTTTTGAATCCCTTTTCTATGGCAGCAATTGATTTGTACCCAAGGAAATGCTGTTCTGCACTGCTTAGGATTTCAATTTTCATTCCTGTACGCTGATAGATCTGTTCAATGATCAGCAGCGGATTCACAAGTTCTCTGAATGCACTGGTGCCGCAGGCACGATACTCTTCCACCCCAAAGTCCTGCATCAGCCTCTTAAAGTCGTTCAGCACCTCACATAAAACATTCAGCATTTCTGAATCGATCTTTCCGTCAGAATAGACACCCTTTCCGATTTCCAGACTGTATCTGACATCATTCAGTTCACGAAAACCAATTCTTTTTGACATCTCAAAGATCTTCATGCTGACTTCATAAGATCCGATGTCAATGGCTGCAAATGTCATGACTGCCATATGCGTTCCCCCTTTACCATTCATCTATTTGCTTTTTTATTCCTTCTCCACACCCAGCAGATGGTCGATAAACTGCTGTGCAGTTCGTCCTGTAAGTCCTCCATGGGAAAGCTCCCACTTATTTGCTTCCAGAAGCAGTTCGTCCTCCGGCATAGTAATTCCGTTTCTCTCTGCGAGAGCTTTCACAATTGTCTGGAATTCCTTTTTGCTCGGTGCACCATAGTAAATACGGACACCAAAACGATAAACCAGTGAAAGCTTCTCCTGCACTGTATCGGAGGAATGCAGATCGTCATCATCCATGATCTCCAGCTTGTCACTGGATTTCTCTCTTACTAGATGTCTTCTGTTACTTGTTGCATAAATCAGGATATTGTCCGGTTTCTTCTCCAGACCACCCTCGATCACTGCCTTCAGATATTTATATTCGATTTCAAATTCCTCGAATGACAGATCATCCATATAGATAATGAATTTATAGTTTCTGTTCTTGATCTGGGCGATCACATCATTCAGATCCTGAAACTGATGCTTATACACCTCGATAATACGAAGTCCCTCATCATAATAACGGTTCAGGATTCCCTTGATACTTGAGGATTTACCTGTACCCGCATCACCAAAAAGCAGACAGTTGTTTGCCTTTCTGCCTCTTACGAAAGCTTCTGTATTCTCGATCAGTTTCTGCTTCGGGATTTCATATCCGACCAGGTCTTCCAGTTTCACATGAGCGATCCTTGTGATCGGCTGGATCTCCACATTATCATTCTCATCATGGCCTACACGAAAAGCCTTATGTAATCCCAGCTTACCCACACCAAAATCCTTATAAAACTGTACCATATCCTTCATGAATTCCTCTGTGGACTCCGCTGCTGCCAGCGTTTTGCTCAGATCACAGATACGGTCCTGATGCGGGAATTAAACATCTTGCTGTTGCTTCCGGTGTTGGTATAATCACCGAGAACCTTACAGCAGGAAATTCCAAATGCCTCATCCAGTACAGTCAGGTCAAAATCATACAGTTCTTTAAACACACCGAAATCATTCAGTGCCAGTTCATTAATACTTCCGTTGACAGCCCCTCTGATCTCACAGGCTGTACTGAATGCATTTTCATTATTTACCAGAAGAAATGTCAGATAACAGTGCCATAAATTTCCGGAAAATCCATAAGCGCCGGCAGTTTCCACCAGTCCGTTGGCACACTCAAAGAACAGCCCTTCCTTTTCTTTCAGATCAGGTGCTTTCTGTTCCCAGGCATTCATCAGTTCTGCCATTTTATCAAGGATTTCTCCATGTTCAAAGTTACGGTATAAGATGCATTCATTTAATCTAGCCATTTTTATTACTTCCTTCTTACCTTGTTGTTTTATCTTATTGTTCTGCTGTGAGTGGTATAATTATTTCGAAAACGATGTACCAGAGTGTGTTTGAAAAATGCTTTACGCAAAATATGCCGCAAAGTGGGGCGTGCAGATTGTGGAAATGATTTTTCAAACACGCTCTGGCATTATGGAAATGATTTTTAATAATTTCCCAAAATTCTCATTCTGTCAGCTTCTGCCTCAATTCCTCTCAGGGCATTCTTCACTGCACTGTCCTTTAAATTTCCCTCGAAATCAACAAAAAAACGGTACTGCCAGTTCTTCCCTGTGATCGGGCGGGATTCAATCTTCGTCATATTCAGTCCATTATAAATAATGTGAGACAACATATTGTAAAGAGTTCCGCTCTCATGATGCAGTTCAAAGAAAATACTGATCTTATGTGCATCCTTCACATAGATCGGTTTCTTACTCACGATCACAAAACGTGTGGCATTCTGTCCGTTATAGCAGATATTCTCAGCCAGGATCTTCAGTCCGTAAAGCTCTCCTGCCTGTCTGCTGGCAATAGCTGCCTGCGTCTTGTCATTGTCTTCTTTTATCTTCTTGGCAGAACCGGCAGTATTTTCCATCTCTTTCTTCTTCCAGTCCGGATGAGATTCCAGATATTTTCCACACTGGGAAAGTGCCTGAGGATGAGAACATACCTGTCTGATATCCTCCAGTTCAGCATCCGGCAGTCCCAGAAGTACATGCTCCGGACGGATGATCTGTTCTCCTACAATGCTAAGCTCATACTCTGTAAGAAGATCATAAATATCAGCAACAATACCGGCAGTTGTATTCTCAATGGGAAGTACCGCATAGTCTGCTCTTCCCTCCACAACTGCTTCCATTGCATCGCGCCAGGTTTTTACATGAAAACTCTCAATATCGTCCTGGAAATATTCCCTCATTGCAGCATAGCTGTATGCACCTTCCACACCCTGAAAGACAACTCTTACATCTTTCAGCGGAAGTGCATCTACCATTCCCAGTTTCTCATCGTCCTCGATTCCATGCTCTGTGAGAAGCTGATACTGTCTCTTACGGCTGATCGCCATGATCTGCTGAAAAAGCTCCTGCGCACCAAGCTGATTAAATTCTCCATGCGCCTTACCTCTCAGGACCTCCAGCTTCTGTCTCTCTCTTTCCGGATCCAGAACCTTCTTTCCTGTACGTATCTTATATTCTGCAACATCCTCACACACCTTCATTCTCTGTTCAAAAAGACGTATGATATCGCTGTCGATCTTATCTATTTCATTTCTGCATTCCTGTAAATCTATCATTTATGTTATACCTTTTTACTTTCACAAATTCTCTACAATATCAGTCATCTCTCCGATAAAGGAAAGAGAACCAAAGGCAATGATCACATCCTGTTCCCCGGCAAGTGAAAAAGCTCCTCCACTGCATCTTTAATCGTATCCATTGCCTGTACATTGGGATTGTATTCACTGACAGTCTTCGCCAGCTCTCCGGCAGGCAACGCCTTATATTATCCGGAGTCTGGATCGTAAGTATCCGGTCTGCAAAGTGCGCAGTTTTCTGAATCACACTTCTGTAATCCTTATCTGCAAACACTCCCATAATATAGATGATCCGTTTTCCCTTAAAATAATGCTCTATTGAAGCTGCCATCATATCCGCAGCAGCAGGATTATGAGCCCCGTCTACCACAAACAGCGGTTTTTTACAGATAACTGTAAACCGTCCGTTCCAGTTTACTGTGCGAAGCCCTTCTTTTTTCTGCTCCGCAGCAGTGGGAAAGCCCAGCTCATCCAATACTTTTAAAGCATTCAGCGCAACTACTGCATTTTCCTTCTGATAAACACCAGCCAGCGGAATCTCATACTCTTCACCCCTGTACCGGATTGTCTGTCCAAGGCAGCTTTCCTTTAGCACCTCTGCCTCAGAAGCATCTGCTATGGTACATTTTGTACCATGTTCTCTGCTGATCCTCTCGATCACCTGCATTGCTTCCGGCTTCTGTCTGGCAGTCACCACTCTGCAGCCGTCTTTGATGATCCCGGCTTTCTTCTCTGCGATCTGTGCCAGAGTATTTCCAAGAAAAGACATATGATCCATACTGATCGATACCAGCACTGCCAGCAGCGTATTCTTAATAATATTTGTGGCGTCCAGATTTCCGCCCATTCCCACTTCCAGCAAAACGAGATCACAATTCTCTTTTTTAAAGAACAGAAATGCCACCGCAGTCTCTATTTCAAATGCAGTGGGATGGGGATAACCATCCTTTGTCATAGCAGCAATAACATCAGACACCTGTGTAATATAAGCAGCAAAGTCCTCTCTGCTGATCCTGCTTCCCGAAACTTCCATCCTGCCTCTGTAAGAATACAGGGTAGGCGAAACATATCTTCCAATGCGATATCTCGCACCTGATAAAGCAGAATACAAAAAAGCAATGACAGAACCCTTGCCATTGGTACCGGCTACATGCACATATTTCAGATCATCCTGTGGATTTCCAAGACGTTTCATCAGCTCACGCATATGCTCCAGTCCCAGGACACTGGGAATTTCCCGGGTGATTTTGTCTATGTACTCCCGGCTTTCCTGATAATTCATAATAAACTCCTCTTATTTCCATGAGATCCCCTCCACACGTTCCTTTTGCGCATAAGGCACCTCATTGCTATAGTGTAATAACGTGTTCTCATTATATCCTACGTGTATGTTTTTTTCAAGGCAGGCAATACTAGAATCATAGAAATTTATACAGGAGCGTTACCTATGAAAAAAGCTTTCATTCTCTGCGGTCTGACGGGCTGGTGCATGGAAATCCTCTGGACCGGACTGCATTCCATCCTTTCAGGAGAACTTACCATGACAGGAAAAACTTCCCTTTTAATGTTTCCCATTTACGGATGCGGTGCCATCATCCGCCCGCTCTCCGGTAAACTTTCTGCTGTCCCGCTTTTTGTCCGCGGCTGCATTTATACTGTCGGATTTTTCTTCGTGGAATTTATCAGCGGTGCTCTTTTGCGCTGTTTTCATATGTGTCCCTGGGACTACAGCAACACTCCTCTGAATTACCGGGGACTGATAAGACCGGACTACGCTCCCCTCTGGTTCGGAGCCGGACTTTTTTTTGAGAAAATACTTGGAAAACTCTCTTGAAAAAAGCACCTGATTATTATATGATGTTATGAAGGATTAAATAAAAATTCCTGAACCAGTAAAATATGGAGGTATGAAATGAGACACTTAATGAGTCCGCTGGATCTGTCTGTTGATGAGTTAAATACTCTTCTTGACCTGGCCAGCGATATTGAGAAACACCCTGATAAATACGCACATGTCTGCGATGATAAAAGACTGGCAACTTTATTCTATGAGCCAAGCACCCGTACCCGTCTCAGCTTTGAAGCTGCTATGATGAACCTTGGCGGTAAAGTTCTTGGTTTTTCATCAGCTGATTCCAGTTCCGCTTCAAAGGGTGAAAGTGTTGCCGATACAATCCGCGTTGTATCCTGTTACGCTGACATCTGTGCTATGCGCCACCCGAAAGAAGGTGCTCCGTTAGTAGCTTCTATGGCTTCTTCTATTCCTGTTATCACGCCGGCGACGGTGGTCATCAACATCCTACCCAGACATTAACCGACTTACTTACCATCCGTTCCCTGAAAGGACGTCTGGACAATCTGACCATTGGTCTGTGCGGCGACCTGAAATTCGGACGTACAGTTCACTCCCTGATCGAAGCACTTGTACGTTACACAAATGTAAAATTCATTCTGATCTCACCGGAAGAGCTTCGCATCCCAAGCTATATCCGCGAGGATGTTCTGAAAAAGAACAATATCGAATTTCAGGAAGTAGAGAGACTGGAAGATGCCTTACCGGATCTTGATATCCTCTACATGACACGTGTACAGAAAGAACGTTTCTTCAACGAAGAAGACTATGTCCGCATGAAGGATTTCTACATTCTGGACAAACAGAAAATGGAACTTGCAAAAAAGACATGTACATTCTTCATCCGCTTCCACGTGTAAATGAAATCTCAACAGAGGTGGATGCAGACCCGAGAGCAGCTTATTTCAAACAGGCACAGTACGGTGTATATGTACGTATGGCCCTGATTCTCACATTACTGGAGGTAAAATTACCATGTTAAATGTTGGAGCACTTCGCGAAGGTTATGTATTAGACCATATCAAAGCAGGCAAGGCCATGACTATCTATCATGATCTGAAGCTTGATAAACTTGACTGCACCGTTGCCATCATCAAGAACGCGCGCAGCAACAAAATGGGTAAGAAAGATATCATCAAGGTTGAATGCCCGGTTGAGAATCTTGATCTTGACATTCTCGGCTTTATCGATCATAACATTACTGTAAACGTAATCAAGGACGAGAAGATCGTTGCCAAAAAAGAACTGAAACTTCCGAATCAGGTTGTCAACGTGATCAAATGCAAGAATCCACGCTGCATCACTTCCATTGAACAGGGACTCGACCAGATTTTTGTTCTTGCAGATAAAGAGAAAGAAGTTTACAGATGTAAATACTGCGAAGAGAAATACACAGGTAAACGCAATAAATAATAAAACACATATACAAAAAACAGAACGGAAGAATCCGTTCTGTTTGTACGCAATCAGACCGATAAGCCGGGTTATGTCATTGGGTAATCATCTGTCTAGGCCTTACGTTGCCATAAGGCTCAAGCGACCCACCTGAAAGCACGACGGGCAGCCGTATCGCTTTCTATTCGGTCTTGCTTCGAATGGAGTTTACATGTGCCCGGCCTGTTACCAGGACGGCGGTAGTCTCTTACACTGCCTTTCCACCCTTACCTCAGCAAGTGAGGCGGTTTATTTCTGTTGCACTGGTCTGGGAGTCACCTCCACCGGACGTTATCCGGCATCCTGCCCTGCGAAGCCCGGACTTTCCTCGTCTGAACCCTTTCGTCTGTTCAGCCGCGATTACCTGGCCTGGTTGCGCAAGTGCTATTCTAGCACGTTTTTTTTGCACTTGTAAAGAAATTTCATTCATTACTGTTCACTCCGTTCTCAGTAACGTTGCCAAAATTCATTTCAAATTGCCTGCGGCAATGGAATTTATAGCAATCCTCGTAAATAATGCATTTAAGACAGTTCGGCAGAGTGCGAAAGACAAGAAAGATATCTGCAGGCGTGCTGACGCACGGCAAAGATATCTGACGCAGAATTTCACACTCTGATGGGCTGGATTAAGATGCATTATTTTAGAGGATTGCTATAGGCTTGTATGTCTCGGGATTTGGCATATTCATGCCAAAACACCTCGCGGGATAGTGGCGTGTGAACAGTAACTTTCATTCTAGTACATCGTTTTCGAAATAACTATACCACTCACTTGTCTGCGAATCCGATTGCACAGGTCTAAAAGCCTCAGCGTAGCCCGCTACGCCTGCGTTTTTATACCAGCACACTCGAATCCGCATCCTACGCGATTGGTATAGTTATTTACGAAACGCTGTACTAGTATTTTACACATTAAAGCAGCTTCCACCGATAAATTCTCTTAAAATCGAATTATTCGGTACTGCCTCGCTTGGCACCGGAACAAAATATTCAAAGAACTTCAGCAGCCTCTTCGCCTCTGTATACTCTGGTTCGTCCTTGGCAATCCCAAACAAAAGCGGTTCCGCATATACTTTCAGACATGCCAGTTCATAGATCAGCGCAGAATTAAACATTACATCTGCATCCTCCTGGAACGGAAAGATATTCTGTTCTTCACCTCTGCGCACAGACGGCCATCTTGCAATTGTCTCTTTTGCGGAAGTCCCTCTGGTGCGGGCATCTCTTACAATTCTGCGAATCAGACGGCCATCCGTAGTAGGAATCCTGTTATGTTCATCAATATTCAGCTGAGTCAGAGCGCTGAGATAAATCTTAAATTTGCTCTCCTTTGGCAGCGCATAGCTGAGCCTGTCATTCAATCCATGAATTCCCTCGATCACCAGAATATCGTCTTTATCCAGCTGCAGAAAATCACCTTTATATTCTCTGGTTCCTGTTTTGAAATTGAAAACCGGCATCTCTACCCTTTTTCCTTCCAAAAGCTCAAGCATATCTTTATTAAACTGCTCCACATCAATCGCTTCCAGACACTCAAAATTCTTTTCCCCAAACTCATCTACAGGAGTCAGGTGCCTGTCAATGAAATAATTATCCACTGCGATCGGATGCGGTTTCATTCCATGGGCAGCCAGCTGAATAGACAGCCTGTGTGAAAACGTAGTCTTTCCGGAAGAAGACGGACCTGCGATCATAACAAACTTCTTGTTTCCGGCTGCGGCAATCTCAGATGCGATTTCCGAAATCTTTGCCTCCTGCATAGCTTCCTGGATCAGCAAAATATCCTGGATACCGCCTCTGGTAACCTTTTCATTCAGATCACCAACTGTCGCAATATCCAGTTTATCTCCCCATTCCTGAGATTCCTTCTGCACACGAAAAATCTTCTCCCTCGGTTTAAATTCAGGTATCCGGTCCGGTTCATTCTGAGTCGGAAGCTGCAGTACGAAACCACCCTCATACAAAAACAGATCAAACGTCTTAATATATCCCGTATGGTTCGCCATAAAACCGTAGAAATAATCCTCAAAACTTCCAATACTGTAAAGATTCACCGCAGAGCTTCTGCGGTAATTAAACAGCTTCTCTTTGTCATACATATGATGCTTATGAAAAAGTGCAACTGCCTCACTAGTGCTTACGCTTCGCTTTACAATGGGAAGATTCTCGTCCACGATCCTGTGCATCTGCGCCTTTACCTTATCAATAAATTCCTGATCCAGCGCCATAGGTCCTTTCATTGTAAAATAATAGCCGCTGCCTACAGAATAATGGATCATTACACTGTCTATATTTTCCTGCCCTGCCACATCATAAATTGCTTTCAGAAGAATCAGACTTGCACTTCTGCAATAAGTTTTGTGTCCGATCGGATCTTTGGATGTCACAAATTCAATCTCACAGTCTGCCTTGAGATGCTTATGCAGTTCTCTCAGCCTGCCATTTACGATCACCAGCATTACAGGTGCATCCGTACTTCCTTCGTATTCCTTTACAATCTCACTGTAAGGAATCTTCTCAGGATATTGTTTTGTTATTCCCTGTATCGTAACGTTATACATTTTCTGTCCCATAAATCCTGCCTCCATTTCTGCTATACCGACAAGTAAATACAGTTATCAGCTCCGCCGCCAACAGGCAGATCAGCCAATTTTCATTTATAATTTCATTATTATATGGTAAGAACCCGTATCACAGAATCGTGTACGGGCTCTTTTACCTCTGCACAGGAGATTTTCAGTTCCGGAAATGCCTGTGTCAGTTCTTTTTTCATTGCATCCATAAAAATATATTCTGTTCCATAGTGTCCGGCGTCGATCAGCGCCAGTCCCTGCGCAACCGTATCAATTCCTGTATGGTGGTCGATATCACCGGTCACATACACATCCGCACCGGCCTTAATGACATCCTTGATCATGCTCTTGCCTGATCCTGTACATACAGCAGCACATTTTACCATGCTGTCCAGATTCCCATAAACCTTTACATCATTTAACTTCAGAGACTCTTTGACAAGCTGTGCATACTCTCTCAGCGTCATTTCCCGGGGAAGTTTCCCAACTCTGCCAAAACCCTGTACTTCTCCCTCTCTCTCTTCAGTTACGGAAAGGACTGTGGTATCATGCATCTTCGTATAGTCTGCACTCAGATCTGCCATACCCAGCACATCATAATTGGTATGCATCGCATAATAAACAATTCCTTTCTGTATCAGCGTAAGGATCTTTCTTCCTGTAAAGCTGTGATTATTGATCTTCTTAATTCCGGAAAAGATCATGGGATGATGGGTAATGATCATATCTGCCCCATCCTCTATGGCCTCAGCCAGTGTTTCCTCTGTCAGATCCAGAGCCAGAAACACGTGGCTGATCTCATTTGTATCATCTCCTGCGAGAAGTCCTACGTTATCCCAGTCCTCTGCTGCATCTGACGGTACTTCTTCTCCAGCCAGGAGGTCAGTTCATATGCCTTCATATTCCTCTAAAGCAGCAATAACTGCCTGCTTTTCCTCCTCTATCTCGCCCGCACGCTTCTCTGCATTGGGCGCATTCTTTAATCTGTCAAGAATCTCATTGCGGATGCGAAGCTCTCTTTCCAGATACTCCCGCAGAACAGGATGCTTTCTTTCCAGAAGCATTCCTCCAAACCACTCATCTAAAGTATAAGGAGTATCTTCTGAAATATGCATCTTTTCTCCATGAATTACCTTCATCATAGGATAAAACTTGCCATCCTCCAGAACCATCTCCTCCTCTGTGATCTGCCAGCCGATTTTTCTGACAAATCTGCGAAAATGGGGGATATCTGACTGAGGCTGCAGGATCATTTCCCGAAAGCTCTCCCTGACCTCTGCCCCGTCAGTAAGAATCCTCTCCATGAGAGGGCCGCCCATTCCTGCGATCACAAGAGTGTCGCCCTCTCCCGGTTTCAAAGCCTCAAGTCCGTCTGAAAGCCGGGTTTCTATGTATGCGTCCAGTCCATACTGAGAAATATGTTCCTGCGCTCTGGACAACGGGCCTTTTCTTACATCCATGGCAATCGCACCCGGAATCTTTCCATCCAGATAAAGCGAAACCGGCAGGTATCCATGATCGCATCCCACATCCACAAGTCTGTTTCCCCTGGTCACCAGGCCTGCTATTGCAGACAAACGTAATGAAAGCTGCATAACAGGCTCCTTAGTCCAGATAATCCTTCAGTTTACGGCTGCGGCTCGGATGACGAAGCTTGCGGAGCGCCTTTGCCTCAATCTGACGGATACGTTCTCTTGTTACATTAAATTCCTTACCAACTTCCTCCAGAGTTCTGGCACGTCCATCGTCCAGGCCAAAACGCAGGCGCAATACTTTCTGCTCTCTGTCTGTCAATGTGCTCAGAACCTCTACCAGCTGCTCTTTCAGCAAAGTAAATGCTGCTGCATCTGCAGGTACAGGTACATTGTCATCCTGAATAAAGTCTCCAAGGTGGCTGTCCTCTTCCTCACCGATAGGTGTCTCCAGAGATACAGGCTCCTGGGATATCTTAAGGATCTCACGTACACGCTCTACAGACATATCCATCTCTTTTGCAATTTCTTCCGGCGTAGGTTCACGTCCAAGCTCCTGCAGTAACTGACGGGAAACGCGGATCAGTTTGTTAATAGTCTCAACCATATGCACCGGAATACGGATGGTACGTGCCTGGTCTGCGATTGCTCTGGTGATCGCCTGACGGATCCACCATGTAGCATAGGTACTGAATTTATAACCCTTGCGGTAATCAAATTTCTCAACCGCTTTGATCAGACCTAAGTTACCTTCCTGGATCAGGTCAAGGAAAAGCATTCCACGTCCCACATATCTCTTTGCAATGCTGACAACAAGACGAAGGTTTGCTTCTGCCAGACGTTTCTTGGCAGCCTCATCCCCATTCTCCATTCTCTTTGCAAGTTCGATTTCCTCTTCTGCTGAAAGAAGCGGAACCTTACCAATTTCCTTCAGATACATACGTACCGGATCCTCGATGCTTACACCTTCAGGAACAGAAAGATCGATCTTGTCAAGCTCAATCTCTTCTTCATCCAGCTTATCAATGTCTGCATCGTCATCATCCAGGATCATATCATCTGCATTACTGTCTGTAATCCTAAGCACATCCACTCCACTGGCTTCCAGAAAGTCAAATACTTTCTCCATCTGTTCAACTCCCAGTGGCTGATCCTTAAAGAAGTCATTGATTTCCTGGTATTCCAGTACATTCTTTTTCTTCTTGGCAAGCTCCAGAAGTTCTACCAGTTTTTCACTGAATTTACCCATATTCATTTCCATATGTGCTCTATACCTCCATATAGTGTTTATATTTTATCCTTATTCGAAAGAAATATGCAGCTGCTGCCGCTTTCTTCCAAGCTCTTCCAGTTCTTTCTTTGCTTTTACAAGTTCCTGCAGTCCCTGTATATCTGTGGGATCCCAGGTTCTGTTTCTCTCTTTCAGACTCTCATCCTTAATCCTGATCACAGCATCCGAGAAAGCCCGGTTCTGTTCCTCCGGAGTCTCCAGATGGATCGTTGCATTAAAAAGGGATGAAACCTCTCTCTGCTCTTCACTGTCAATGAAAGCATTCATCAGCCTTGCAGGATTCACATCGCCATCCCTGTGCTGCTGGTAAAGCATCTCTGCCACCTGCCTGTACAGAGGAACCACGAAATCTGAAGGCTGGATATATTTTTCCACTGTGTCAAATATGCCCGGATAAGTTACCAGCCAGGTAAGCATCAGCTTCTGTGCTTTCTCTGCTGCACTCTCCTTCTTCTTTTGCTGACCTGCTCCCACAGGTTTAGGCTGAATCCTCTGCTCTGCCGGAGTTCCCTTCATTGCAAGAGCTCCGACTCTCTTTTTCAGATTCTCCACACTGATCCCACTGCTTCTGTAATCCTTTACGATTGCTTCTATATAAAGATTTCTCTCCAGTTCATCGGAAAGCTCCAGAAGCATCTGCGCACACCGCTCAAAGAAACGGTTCTGTCCCTGGGGTTCCTCCATTGGAAATTCCCGCTCTGCCATATGTACGCGGAACATAAAGCTGTCCATAGCCTGCTCCAGACGTTTCTCAAACTCTTCTGCTCCAAGTGCCTTGATAAATTCATCCGGATCTTTATGCGGCTTAAGATTTACCACCCTCGAAGAAACACCTGCTTCCCTCAGGATCGGAATGGCACGAAGGGCAGCCCTCACGCCTGCATCATCACTGTCATACAGAAGCAATACCTCCTGAGTGTAACGCTTCAGCAGACTTGCATGTCCGGAAGTAAGTGCCGTTCCCAGCGATGCCACCGCATTGGTAAACCCTGCCTGATGCATGGATATCACATCCATATATCCTTCACACAGGATCAGATAATTTTTTCTCGTGGTTCTTGCAACATTCAGCCCGTACAAATTCCGGCTTTTATCAAAGATCGTAGTCTCCGGCGAGTTCAGGTACTTCGGCTTTCCGTCACCCATCACTCTGCCTCCAAATCCGATCACGCGGTTATTCACATCCATGATCGGGAAAATAACCCTGTTCCAGAACTTATCATACATTCCCCTGCGTTCATCCACATTGAACAGGCCGGAATCCCGCAGCAGTTCGTCACTGTAATTCTTTGACTTCAGATATTTGTACAAATCGTCACTGTACTTATCCGAATATCCCAGGCCAAACTTCCTGATCGTCTCCTCACTGAGTCCTCTGCCTGTCAGATATTCATGTGCCTGTCTGCCACTCTCACGACGCAGCTGATAATAGAAATATCCTGCTGCAAGCTTATTGATCTCCAGAAGGGCAGCCCGACGTTCTGCTTTCTTCTTTGCTTCTCCGGAATATTCAATCTTCGGAAGCTGCACCCCTGCCTGTCTGCCAGATGCTTCAGTGCCTCCCCAAAGGTATAATTCTCATATTCCATCACAAAATTAAATACATTCCCGCCTGCTCCGCATCCGAAGCAGTAATACATCTGCTTCGCCGGTGTTACCGAAAAAGAGGGAGTTTTCTCATTATGAAACGGACAAAGTCCAAAATAGGTACTTCCTCTTTTGTTCAGCTTCACATACTGGGATACAACATCTACAATATCATTCTTCATCCTGACTTCTTCAATGATATCGTCTGAATAACGCATGCTTCGTCCTCCTTCTTGATCGATTAATAGACTTCCCATGCTTTTGGTATGTAAATCTCCCGGAATTTCCTTATAGAATACTGGTCTGTCATTCCTGAGAGATAGTCACATACTGCCTGTTCCTTCTTCTCTCCACGCACGATCAGCTCCCTGTATTCTGTTGACATTGCTTCCGGGTGTTCGACATAATATTCATATAACTCCGTCAGCATCTTCACTACCTTTTCCTCTTCCTTATGGGCTGCCGGATTCTCATATACATTCTGAAACATGAGAGCCCGCAGATCCATCATTGCCTCGTAGATCTCTGCTGACATCTTTATGGTATCCTGCTCAAGACTGTTCTCTATCACATCATGAACAAATGTATTGAGCCGCTCTCTGGTTGTATAACCGAGCAGCATCCGAAGCGTGACCGGAATATCATCCTCAGAAATAATCCCCGCCCGCTGTGCATCATCCATATCATGATGAATATAGGCGATCTTGTCCGAAAGTCTTACTACCTGTCCTTCGAGAGTAGACGGATTCCCACTGGTTCTGTGATTCAGGATACCATCCCGGACCTCCCATGTGAGATTCAACCCTTCGCCGTTCTTCTCCAGTATCTGTGCAACCCTGACGCTCTGTTTATAGTGGGCAAAGCATCCGGATTCACTGCATCAAGAGCCCTCTCACCTGCATGTCCAAAGGGAGTATGTCCCAGGTCATGTCCAAGTGCGATCGCTTCTACAAGATCTTCATTCAGTCTCAGTGCCTTCGCTATTGTTCTGGCAATCTGTGATACCTCAAGAGTATGTGTCAGTCTGGTCCTGTAATGATCACCCTGGGGTGCCACAAAAACCTGTGTCTTATCCTTCATCCTGCGAAAAGCTTTACTATGAAGGATCCTGTCCCTGTCTCTCTGATAGACAGTCCGTACATCGCATTCTTCCTCCTGCCGCTTTCTGCCTCTGGAACAAAGACTCAAAGCAGCATAAGGACTGAGCATCTTTTGTTCACGCTGTTCCATGCTTTCTCTGATATTCATAAGCGATACCTCCACAAGCTGACAAAATACCTCTTATTAATTATATTCTACATAAAATTTCAAATTCCTCTTTTTTTTCAAAAAAAATTGAAATTTTTTTATTATTTTTTTCAAAAAGGTGTTGACATTAGCTTTTACATTTGATATAGTATCACTTGTCGCGAGGGAGAGCAAAAGAATCCCAAAGAAATGCGATATGCGGAAGTGTCGGAACTGGCAGACGAGCAAGACTAAGGATCTTGTGAGCATTGCGCTCGTGTGGGTTCAAGTCCCATCTTCCGCATTTAAAGAATGAGGAACTATGAGAAGTCATGGTGCCTTATTTTTTTATTCTTTTTTTCTACAATAATTCTTTTCTCAGGTAACCATTTTCCGGTCCCTTGCATAATTTATCAGGAAAGCATTATCTACAGGAGCTTGTATGGCTTTTTATCATATGCAGATGCAGCAGGAAAATATAGATATAGGACAATATCAGGTTACCGTATCAGACCGGCTGAACAATCGTCCCATAGAAAACGCACGCGTCAGAATCTCCTACACAGGAGCACCCGACAGTACCATTGAAGAAGTGGCAACAGATTCCTCCGGACGCACTCCTGTCATTGAACTTAAGACTCCACCTCTGGAATACAGTATGGAACCGGTTGAACAACAGCCCTACTCAGAATATACTATTCAGATCGAAGCAGAAGGATTTGAACCAAAAGAAATCGCAGGAAGCCAGGTATTAGCAGATACTTTATCCAGACAGCCAACAACGCTGAATGTCATGGAATCCAGCGAAACTTTCCAGAGAATTGTAATTCCTCCGCATACGTTGTTCTATGAATATCCTCCCAAAATCGAAGAAGCCGAGATAAAACCAATAAACGAAAACGGCGAAATCGTATTAAGCAAGGTCGTTGTCCCTGAATATATAGTGGTACACGATGGGCCTGTCAACGATTCCGCTGCAGGCAATTATTATGTACGCTACAAAGATTACATCAAAAATGTAGCCAGCAGCGAAATCTATGCCACCTGGCCCGACGACACCATCCGGGCAAATATTCTGGCTATCATGTCTTTTACTCTGAACAGGGTTTATACGGAATGGTACCGGAACAAAGGTTATGACTTTACGATCACTTCCTCCACTGCCTATGATCACAAATGGATCTATGGCAGGAATATCTTTGCCAGCATTGACCGCATTGTAGATGAATTATTCGAGAATTATCTTTCCAGCCAAATGTACGTCAGCCAATCCTTACCCAGTACTGTGACGGCAAACAGGTACAATGTCGAAACAGAGGATGGATGACACAATGGGGAAGCAAAGCACTGGGCGATCAGGGATACTCTGCCATTGAAATCCTACGGACTTTTTACGGAAATGATATGTATATCAATGTGGCGGAAGCAATCTCCGGGATTCCCTCCTCCTGGCCGGGATATGATCTGGATATCGGTGCATCCGGAAATAAGGTAAGACAGATTCAGGAACAGTTAAACACAATCGCAGAAGCTTATCCAGCTGTCCCTGTTGTCACCGCAGATGGAATTTACGGACCTGAGACCCAAAATTCCGTCAGGATTTTCCAGGGCATTTTCGGTCTGGACCAGACAGGGATTGTAGACTATCCAACCTGGTATAAAATCCAGGAAATCTACGTGGCAGTCAGCAGGATTGCTGAGTTGCGTTAGGGTTGTAGCAAAAATATACGTAAAATGCTGCCTCACCTACTGATATGTTATCTCACATATTTAGCGGATTGGCAGCCGTTTTATTACCCTTACAACAGATATCACCTAAAAAAAGAAGCAAATTCATCTATCGATTCAGCAATATAATAATAGCTATCTTCGCTTGAACTCCAATAATATACTTTTCCATTCTCATTATTTACACAATAATAATTATCTCCCGAAGTCAGTACCACCAGCTCTGCTGGGGGTTTGAGATTGTTTCAATCATGTACCTCGTCCGCAAGAGCATATAGCTGTTCCAATGTATAATCTGTCTCCTGTTCCAGCGTCATTTCCGCACCTTTTGTCACGATCAGATGTATCTCTATTATTTCTTTATACTGCTGCAGTTGTTTCAGCAATTCTATTGTAAGGGGCGCTCCGGAAGCCCCACTCATACCGATGATAAGTCTCTTTCTCATTTTTCTTCCTTTCCTGACTTTTCCGTTCATATTAAAGTATGTTTAAAATATTTTCCAACAATTTGCACAAATTATACCCGTTCGTTTCCTATTTCCTTCGCAATTCTTCTTTTCACATGGATTATTCCAACAAGGAATACGTAAGAAAGAATCCTGTCCAAAAGACTGTTACATCACAGAAACATTGCAGAATAATCTTCTATGATATAAAAAGCTCTCCTCAGTATCACAAATAATAATCACTGAGAGGAGCTGTAATTTCAGAACAGCAGAGCTGTTTTCTTATTAAGATATCTTCTTAGATTAAGAATTTTCTTTCCCAATCTTTACTTTACAATGTTTCCGATAACAGGCAATGCCATAATTTACAATATTCTTCATCCCGTCACTCTTTAACCTTGCAGCATACTGACGTTGTTCAATCTGTTTCAGAGCTTCTGTACAAGCTGCCTCCATTCTGTCTTCCTGAGCATATTTCATCTCGATCACCACTCCGACACGATTCTCCGGAACTTCCAGTAAAATATCACAATAACCTTCACCAGATTCTATATTCGACCAGACAGCCCAGTTCTCCATATGACTTAGCAGCCCCAGCAAAACTCCATGATAAAAATTTTCTTTTCTTCCCTTAACTGCCGTATCCCAAATACTGATTGTATTCCATAAATAGTCGTTAAACAAATCTTCTATCGTTTCTGCATCTCCATCTGGAAATGCCATGCATAATTTATCAAGCTTCTTTACATCCTCAGATGACTTTTCCTGAAACCATTCCCTGATCTGAAGTTCAAACAATTCTTTAATTTCTCTGTTAGGAATTGCCAGACGTAACTTTCTGCTGTCTATTCTTTCACGTTGTGTTAAATACCCTGTTGTAAAAAGTATACTCCAAAGATTCTCAATGGATTTATCCAGTTCATTATATGTCAGTTCCTGTTTTATTTCTTTTATAACCGTTTCTCCCGAAATCAGGTTTTCGATTTCATCTCTCGTCTGTTTATTCGCTTTATCTATAAAACGACTCACAATGCTGTTGCTGCTGGTATTAGACCAGAAATCTTCTGGTATCGCATCAGGATCTGCACATAAATTTCTGCAATAACTGATCACTCCCAGGGACAATACACTGCTTTCTTTCCAAACTGATAACCATCATACCATTCCCTGATTGTTTCATGGTAGTCAGAAAGCCCAAAATATTTCAGCATTTCTGCGACCTCATCATCTGTAAATCCAAAGAACTCATCAAACTGTACACTCGTAATCGAAAAAACATTAAAATTATTTAATCCTGTAAAAATGCTTTCCTTCGCAATTCTCAGGCATCCCGTAAGTACTGCAAAAAACAGGCTCGAATTTGTCTTCAAAACATTTCCAAACATGTTTCTGATCAAAGATACCATCTCGTCATAATATCCATACTGGAACGCTTTATCTAATGGCACATCATACTCATCAATCAAAAGAACCGCTTTTTTTCCATAATGTTTCTCCAGTAATACAGTTAATATAAGCAGCGCCTTCTCCATTGTGGCATCAGACATTTTGAAATCACCATGATCATCAACGACAGTCAATGCTTTATAAGAGTTTTTTTCTTCCTCTGTAAGGCGGCTGCTCTCTGCCAGAGCACTAAGTCTCCACGCCTCCATTCCCAGAGTATTCTTCAGCGATTTCCGGGCTGACTCAAAATTTAATCCCTCCACATTCTTCAATGTAAGCGAAATTACCGGAAACTTTCCCATATATTCTTCACGCAGTTCTTTTTCACGGGATACCTTCAGTCCATTAAACAGCGATTTATCACATCCGATTTCCAGAAATGACTGCAGCATATTCATATTCAGAGATTTTCCAAAACGGCGAGGACGTGTAAACAGATTCACTTCTCCCCAGTTATGAAGAAGTTCTGTTATCATTTCTGTTTTATCCACATAGTAAAAATTATGCCGGATTATTTTTTCAAAACTATCTATTCCAATTGGCAGTTTCTTTCTGTTCCGCATATTTTTCATCCTCCTTCATTACCAGATTTTGCAAGTCAAACGGATATTCGCAATCCGCATTCGGTTAAAAAATTCCCCGAAAAACAGCTTCCCTGATTTTAGATAATGATAACATGAAACATTTGTAACGTAAAGCAGGAGTTACTGCCACTTCGAGCCCGACTAAGCCAGAAATAATAACAGCAATTTTTATTTCAGACAGGAATTATTTATGCTAAAATATACCTAATTATAACAATTCCGACGTAATTTCCTAAGCATAACAAAACAGCAGCCATTGTGGTACTGTTTAGAGTATCTCACAATGGCTGCCTGTCTGATATCACAATTTCATTTGTTATTTCTTATACCAGAATTTCTTACATTTCACCAGTACCTTTCCATCCGGAGCATCTGCCATCCTTCCGATTTTGAACCTGTAATTTTTTGTCTTTCCGGCCGGAATATTTACATTGTAGGTTTTGGTCGGTGTTGCAGTTTCATCCAGTGGTATCTCAAAATACATCGTTACCTTTGTAATCGTATAACTGGAAGTGTTCTGCATACGGGCAGTTATATACAGCTCTCCTGTGTTCGGATTGTACTCATATCCCTTGTAGCTGACTTTGAGCTGGTTTAGCTTAGGTGTTGCTGACTTATACCAGAACGATAAGCATTTTACCTTCGGCGCTTTATATGGCTGCTGAGTCATTTTTCCAATATAAACCGTCTTATTCACTGTCTTTCCGGGATTGATCGTTACACTGAAGGTCTGGGTTATGGTTCCATCCTCCATAATAGGTATCTCATATCCCATCTTCACTTTTGTAATCGTGTAACTCGAAGTATTTTTCAGACTCAGCTTCAGATATAACTTTGCTGTATCATTGTCATATTCGAATCCTCTGTAGGTTACTTTAAGCTGTTTGGCAGTTGGCTTGGCAGCAGCCGATGCTACCCTTGGGAAAAATAAAAGTGCTGCAACTGCCGCCAGAAGAAAAAATACCAGATAACTTCTACATTTTCCTGCAAATCGATTTTTCATACTCATAAAAATCTCCTCCTCTCTTGATGTGCCATTATAGTTTCAGGCAAATATCAGGAAATACTTTGATACACCTGATATTTTTTTCAGATTTATTATATATTTACAATACAATATCAGGAAGAAATTTTCTATTAACTATTGGTTAGTTTTTTATAAGCGCCATTACAGTCATCTATAATTTTGATTGTAATTGACCTAAAAAGAAGCAGATCTCCGTTTCTGAACTCAGAAATGAAAATCTGCCAGCTTAACTTATGATACTAACGGCAATATATAAGTCACCCAGAGCCATGACATAGGCATGATCAGCACCATCGCCGGTATCATGTCCGCAGTCGGAAAGTTCTTCAGTTTTACCATACGAAAACCGGTTGCAAGCATCAGGAAACCGCCACAGGCTTTAAAGTCATTGATCATGCCCGGTGTAGTCAGCGGGAAAATCGCCGTTGCTGCAAAGAACAGAATCAGGAAAATGATCACCTGCGGAATGGCGATCATACACACTACCATTCCCAGGCTGCAGGCAAAAATAGCTGCTGTAAATAAATCCAGAATAGATTTGGAGATCAGCACTGAATGATCCCCGCTCATTCCGGATACGATAGAGCCATAGATTCCTGTTCCGCTTGCACAGAATAATACAATAATCGTCACCAGTGTATTCATAAACTCATCCTCAGAAAGCTCTGAATTTGAATTCTTGATAAATTTGCCGATCACACGCTGCATAACACCGGCACCGGCATTGATCCTTTCTCCAAGATGAATCGCAAGTCCGATTCCCGTACCGATCACAACAGAAAAAATAACCGCCGGCATATTTTCCATCAGACCGATGGTGCTGATTCCCATTCCCATAGAGCATACCCCGAATACAAGAGTAATATCCTCTTTGAATTTCGGACTTAATTTGTGCCCCACAAAAGCACCCAGGATTCCGCCGATAACTATGGATAATGCATTGATAATTATTCCAATAGGCATAACTTTTTTCTCTCCTCCAGACAAACTCAGACAGATGTCACATTCTCAATACTGCCAAAAAATCAGTATATAACAAACTATAATTTTTCGCAATGTCAAAAATTCTTTACCTTTATTATAAAAGAATCCGACGTTACTGTTCACACACTACTATCCCGAGACATACAAGCCAAAATTCCATTGCCGCAGGCAATCTGGAATGAATTTTGGCTACGTTCATCCGTCAACTATAACAATTCTACAAAAAGACAGATTTCTCTTTTTTTAAAAATCTGTCTTTTTTGCAAATATTTTTACATTATTCACTTTTTTCACGCTCTGCCCGAGCTAACTATCTATAAAAATATTCTGTCTATCATTTATCTCAGATCAGTTTGACAATATCATTGTACATAACAAATACCATCAGCGCCATCAACAGCATCAGCCCTGCGAAATGGATGCCGCCCTCCACCTGTCTGTTAATCGGTTTTCTGCGGATTGCCTCTATGACAAGGAATACCAGCCGTCCACCGTCCAGTGCCGGAAACGGAAGGAGGTTCATAACTCCAAGGTTTGCAGAGAGCAGAACTGCCAGATTAAGCATATTCATCCACAGGATCATGGTTCCTTCGCTTTTGCTTTCCTCATACGTAGTTCCGATTGCATCCACAATTCCGACCGGACCACTCAGATCTTTCATTCCAAGCTTTCCGCTGACCAGCTCTTTCAGGCTGAGAATCGTTGTACGTACCATATATTTTACTTCTACGGCACCATATTTGACTACATTCAGCCCTTTTGCTTTTTCAGAATACATATTGTAGGTAAATCCTGATTCTGCCGTACGGTATTCTTTTGGTGTAACCGTAATATCATATTCCTGTCCGTCCCTGGAATAGGTAATCTTTACAGACTTTTCTGTCAGCGGATTCTCCTGAATATATTTCTGGTAATCTGCTGCATTTGTAATCTTCACTCCATTAATGGATGTGATCACATCTCCCTGCTGAATCCCTGCTTCCTGCAACGGCATTCCATCCATTACAGATTCCACTGTCATGGCAGAAGTATCATCCCCGTTGAAATTGCAGCCCAGAAGGTATCTCACATTTGTATCCGACTTATAGGAAATGTCCATCTTCTTTCCGTCACGCTTAACAGTCAGGTTAATGGTATCTCCCTCTTTCAGCTGGTTCAGATAGGAATATACATAGAGATCTTTTCCCAGATCAATGTGATATCCCTGATAATCGGTAATAATATCTCCCTCTTTCAGTCCTGCCGCCTCAGCCGCAGAACCTTCCTTTACGGAAAGAACTCTGGATGGTTCATATCCTACAGCACCTACAATGATCACAGACAATACAAATGCCATGATAAAGTTAAATACCGGTCCTGCGGCAACTACAGAAATCCTGCTCCACACAGACGCACTGTTAAAAGTTCCCGGTTCATTCTCTACGTCCGTATCCTCCCCAAGCATGGCACAGGAGCCACCGATAGGAAGAAGTTTCAGTGAATATCTGGTATCTCCTTTCTCAAAACTGAAAAGTCTTGGTCCCATTCCCAGAGAGAATTCTGTGACCACGATCTTATTCAGCTTTGCAAAAAGAAAATGTCCCAGTTCATGAAAGAGAATGATTGCACTGAATATGACAATTGCAATAATAATTTTCAATCTACCACCTGCTTTCAATCCAACGATAAGTTTCTTTCTCAATCTCCAGAATCTGATCCAGGTCCGGATCCTTTACTGCTGTATGTCTGCTCATAGACTGCCCGATAATCTCGTAAATATCCAGAAAGCTGATTTTTTTCTGAAGGAATTTGCGGACTGCCAGCTCATTTGCAGCATTAAAAACGGTTGGCATACTGCCGCCTGCCCTTGCCGCTTCCACCGCCATTGGAAGACCTTTAAAAGTTTTCCTGTCCGGCTCCTCAAAGGTGATCTGCTTCAACATATGAAAATCCAGTCTGTCGCCTTTTAAAAATCTTCTGTCCGGGTAGCATAATGCATACTGTATCGGAAGTCTCATATCTGGTGTTCCAAGCTGTGCCATCACTGCACCGTCCTCGAATTCCACCATAGAGTGGATAATACTCTGCGGCTGAACCACAACCTGAATATGATCCAGATCTACATCAAAAAGCCATCTGGCTTCCATAACTTCCAGACCTTTATTTACCAGAGTTGCAGAATCCACTGTAATCTTCTGTCCCATTACCCAGTTCGGATGCTTCAGCGTATCCTCCAGAGTCACCTTCTCCAGATCTGCTGTTTTCTTTCCGCGGAAGGACCGCCGGATGCAGTGATGAGCAGTTTATGTATCTGCTCTCTTTTCTCTCCATGAAGTGCCTGGAAAATAGCACTGTGCTCGCTGTCTACAGGCAGGATCTGCACACCGAACTGCTTTGCCAACGGCATGATCAGATGTCCGGCTGTTACCAGTGTTTCCTTATTTGCCAGAGCAATATCCTTACCTGCAAGGATTGCTTCCATAGTTGGTCTGATTCCTATCATTCCTACGATAGCGGTCACCAGAATGTCTGATTCTTCCATTCTGGCAAGTTCGATAAGACCACCCATCTGGCTTACGATTTTTACATCCAGATCCTGCACACGTACTGCCAGATCTCTGGCTGCCTCTTCTTTCCAGACTGCAACAAGTCTGGGATGAAATTCACGTATCTGCTTCTCCAGCATTTCTACATTGCTGCCTGCTGCAAGACCAACTACTTCCAGGTCATCATTTGCACGTACCACATCCAGTGTCTGTGTTCCGATCGAACCTGTAGAACCTAAGACTGCTACTTTTTTCATATTGTACCTCATTTCAATACTTATACAACAATTTTATAAAATTACTTCTGACCTGACAGTTCTCATATCAGAAAATACTGTAAACATGTATATCAGAAGAATATATGCTCTAGATCTCAATCATCACAAGAGAGAGGAAATAAATAACCGGTGCTGTGAAGATCACACTGTCGAATCTGTCAAGGATTCCTCCATGTCCCGGAATTAATTTTCCATAATCTTTAATCCCCTGATTTCTCTTGATCGCAGATGCAGCCAGATCGCCTACCATGGAGATCAGTGCTCCGATTGCACAGATCACAGCATATTCCAGCATCGGTCCCTGAGTGGCTGCTGCATAGATCACACCAAGAAGTGCAGCTCCTGCCACACCACCCACAGCTCCCTCCACAGATTTCTTAGGGCTGAGGACAGGTGCCATTTTATGTTTACCGATCAGCATTCCCACACAATATGCGCAGGTATCACATCCCCATGAGCACAGAAAGATCAGCCATACGTGGAACTTTCCACCGGGAAGCTCTCTGGTAAGATAAATAAACGACAACATAACTGCCACATACACAATACCAAACAGTGCAGGCATTACCTGCCCTGCCTCATAGGTTGGATAAGTGAACACGTATACAAACATGAGCAGCACAAGTCCGAAAATGATTGCCAGCACTCCATACCTCTCAAAATCAAGCAGTACTGCCAGATAATATAATACTGCGCCTAAATAGCCTGCTGCTGCCAGCAGATTTATCTTCTCATCCTGCACCTTCATTGCTCTGTACAATTCTCTCATTCCAATGAGAGAAACCGCAAGAAGTGTGAAAAACAGCACATAATCACCGCTGATAATAGTGGCAAGCGCAATAATCACAAGCAGGATTCCGCTTAAGAGTCTTGTCTTAAACATTCTTTACTCCTCCTTAACTCCGCCGTATCTTCTGTCTCTCTGATTATATTTCTCAATAGCCTTAATCAGCTCTGCTTTATTAAAATCCGGCCATGCCACATCTGTGAAATAAAATTCTGTATAAGCCATCTGCCATAACAGAAAATTGGAAAGTCTCAATTCACCGCTTGTGCGGATCATCAGATCCGGATCAGGGATTCCTGCCGTATCCAGGTAATTGTCAAAAACATGCTCATCAATTTCTTCCGGCTTTACTTTTCCATCTGCAACATCCTGCGCAAGTTTGCGGATACCTCTTATGATCTCATCTCTGCTGCCGTAGTTTAATGCAATCTGGAAATAGATTTCATCATATTTCTGAGAATATTGTTCCAGACGTGCAATACTTTCCTGAATATCCTGATCAAATGCCGAAACCTCTCCGATCACCCGGACACGCATTTTGTTCTTATCTGCCAGTTTAATACATTTTTTCAGATAACTTCGGAACAGTTTCATCAGACCGTCCACCTCATCTTTGGAACGTTTCCAGTTCTCTGTGGAAAAAGCATATACAGTCACATATTTAACTCCCAGCTCCTTCATATAGTCACAGACTGTTTCCAGATTTGCACAGCCCTTCACATGTCCGTAGCTTCTGGGCATTCCCTTTGCCTTCGCCCAGCGTCCATTACCATCCAGAATAATGGCAATATGATTTGGTACATTCATACTCTTGTTTCCTTTTCTTATCCTGTTATTCCTTTAACCTTACTGTCTCATCATAATGAACCACAGTTTCCGGTCCATTATCTCATTCAGATAAAAAGAGAGCCCGCATTCATGGAGCTCTCCTTTTCGTTTCCCTTATACGGTCATGATTTCTTTGCTCTTTGCATCCACTGCCGCATCAACTTCTTTGATATATTTATCTGTGCTCTTCTGGATTTTCTCCTCAAGTTCTTTGATTTCATCCTCAGATACATCCTGTTTTGCAAGTTTCTTAAATGCATCATTTGCATCACGACGAATGTTGCGGACTGCTACTTTGGCTGCTTCGCCTTTTTTCTTGACATCTTTAACCAGTTCCTTACGGCGTTCCTCTGTAAGTTCCGGGAATACAAGGCGGATTACTTTACCATCGTTGCTTGGATTTAATCCAAGGTCAGAGGTAAGGATTGCTTTCTCAATTCCTTTGATCAGGCTGCTTTCCCATGGCTGGATCTGGATCATACGAGCTTCCGGGACAGTGATATTTGCCACCTGCTGAAGAGGTGTCGGAGCTCCGTAATAATCTACGGCGAGTTTGTCAAGGATATGCGGGTTCGCACGTCCTGCACGAATTGTAACCAGTTCGCTCTCAAGACTTGCCAGTGTCTTTTTCATCTTCTCTTCATATTTCTGAATTCTCTCATCCATTAGGTTCGTCTCCCTCTTTTTATAGTTTTTATATTACACTTTCTCTGTAAACTGACTTATAAGCCTTACTTATACAGTAACCTTAGTTCCGACAAATTTGCCATGTACTGCATTGATGATGCTGTCTTTTTCATCCAGTGCAAATACCAGCATCGGCATCTTCTGTTCCATACACATGATCGATGCTGTCAGATCCATAGCTGCCAGTTTCTTTGCAACTACTTCTTCAATGGAAATTTCATCATATTTTACTGCATTCGGGTTTGTCTTCGGATCACTGTCATAAATTCCGTCAACAGCTTTTGCAAGAAGGATTGCTTCTGCTTCGATCTCTACTGCGCGAAGTACAGTGGCTGTATCTGTGGAGAAGTAAGGATGTCCTGTACCGCCTGCAAAAAATACGATCTTGCCCTGTGCAAAGCTTGCTTCCACTGCATCCTTAGAGTAAAGGCTTGTAAATGCACCGCATACAAATGGTGTAAAGATTTCTGTCTTTAATCCAAGGTATCTGCAGATATCAGATACATAAATACAGTTCATAACTGTTGCAAGCATACCAATCTGATCAGCTTATTCCTGTCGATAGTCTCACTGGTGCGTCCTCTCCAGAAATTACCTCCGCCGATCACGATGCCGATTTCCAGTCCTTCCTCAGCAATTGTCCTGATCTGCTTTGCAACTTCAATAACAGTCGCCTCGTCAAATCCGGTCTTCTTCTCACCGGCAAGGGCTTCACCGCTTAATTTTAATAATACACGTTTCATAGTAACTGTCTCCTGAAATTAATTTTATCGCAGGTAACAGAGGATCGGAATACCTCCTCTGTTACATTCGTAGTTCTATTCTACCATATTCCGGCAACAATTTCATTACCATTTTCATCAACTGTTGTAGAAACTGTGAAATTGCTGTAATAATGGAATCCTGTTTTACCTGTCTCAGGATCATCCTCATAGCTGCTGCCCTGTGGAGAACCGCATGCGCCTTCCAGTGCATCCAGAGACTGACCGATATACTGTTCTGCTGTGGAAATCATATCGCCGCCATTTCCCGGATCATCGTTACTGCCCGGATTATCATTAGTACCCGGATCGTCTGAGTTTCCTCCATTGCCCGGATCATCTGAATTATCCCCGGTTCCATTGCCACTGTTATTATTCTGATCAGAACTGTTGTTACTATCTGTGGAATCAGAATTATCTGCAGACTTCTTATCACTGTCGTCTGTGGAATCTGATTCTGACTCACTGTCATCTGTAATGCCAAGACGTTCCTTTACCGCATCAAGCGTGGATACTTCTTTTGTTGATGTACCTGTCAGATATTTTGCATATGGGATCGCATCATCATCTGTGCCATCCATACATAACGTAATCTGCGAAATTGTTCCAAGCGGAATATCGCGGAAAAAGCATTCATTCTTGTCCTCATCAGCATATGCAATACGGATATCATAGGAAGCTGTACTCTTGTTGGATGTTGTCTGTGTATCTGATGTCTGTGTATCTGATGTCTGTGTACCTGATGTCTGTGTACCTGATGTCTGTGTACCTGATGTCTGTGTACCTGATGTCTGTGTATTTGCAGTCTGCATATAATACAGTGCCTTGTCCTTATCTGTCAGGGTAAACATTCCATTGATGAGATCATCTCCCCATCCTCCATCCTCGTCTGCATCATAATCCTCACTGTCTTCATCCACATGAGTCCGGATATAGAGTGACTGGATGTCATCCCCTGTATTATTTACAAACACAATCTTAGATGCTGTGGAAGTTTTCTCCCCCATTACATTCTTTATGTCTTCATCTGCTGTCTGCTGCATATCCACCATATCGACTGCCTTGGTTACTTCAGGAGTCGGGGTAGCTGTTACCTCTACAGGTGCTGTCTCTGTTGTCTTTTTCTTACCACATCCGGCAGCTGCCACTGTCATTACTAACAGACCTGCCAGTATTAAATAACGTTTCTTCATAATATATTCCCTCCTGCTATATGGAATATCTTTTTTCTTTTTAACAATGTCATTTTTTCAATTCCCTATTATTGCAGAGTATCGAAAACTTGTCAACTAAGCCTCTGCCGATTTCATACAATTTTAAGACTTTCAGGTTTTTAAAGTTTCTGCCTGCGGACGCATTCTTATGAAAAAATCACATTTTTCCTACTTCATATTATTGCACAAAAGGAAGCACACACTGTAATCAGCGGATACTCCAACAGAAAGGACTGCCATGTTACTCTGGCAGTCCTTTCTTATCCTTTTGTGGTCATATTTAATATATTTCTATTCTGCAAGCTTCATCAGAAGTTCCACACATTCTTCCTCTGATAAAACCGAAGTATTCAGGCAGATATCATAGTTTTCCATTTTGCCCCATTCATGTCCTGTATAAAAGTTATAATAATCTCTTCTCTGACGATCTTTATATGCAATTCTGTCAAGTGCCTCTCTCTGAGAAATATGCTTATTTTTCTTGATCCGTTTAATACGGTCTTCCATATCAGATGCATAAATATACACACGAAGCAGCTGATTATCATCTTTCAGGATCTGGTCTGCACATCTTCCCACAAAAATACATGGACCTTCCTGTGCCAGGCGCTTCACTGTCTCTTTTTGCGCATGAAACATCTTCTCCGGAATTGTCAGGCGTTTTTTATCCTGCGATTCTTCCGACATCATTACTCCGATTGCATAGAGAAGACTGGTCTTGCCTTTAAATTCATTGATGATTTCCTGGCTGATTCCATGCCTCTCTGCTTCCTTCAGCAAAAGCTTACTGTCGTAACAGGGAACTCCCATTTTTTCTGAAAGCAAAGCTGCAATGTGTCTTCCACCGCTTCCATACTGTCTGCTGATCGTGATTGTTTTCATAGGGCACCACTCCTTTCAGCTCATCTGCCTGAAAAATGAATTGTTATTTTTTTATCTATATGATAGATTATACGAATTTTCGAATATTTTTGCAATATCCATTAATTTTTTCATAACATTTCACAATTTTGAGCCAAAGGATTTGGTAATATTATCAATATAGATTCTTAACCTTAAGTCACGTTCTGCTTCTCTTCTCTGGTCTTTCTTTGCGATATCCTGTCTCTTGTCATAAAGTTTCTTACCTCGAGCCATTCCGATCTCTACTTTTACCAGACTGTCTTTGAAATAAACTTTCAGAGGTACCAGCGTCAGACCTTTCTCTTTTAGCTTTGCTTCGATTTTGTTGATCTCATACCTGTGAAGCAGCAGCTTACGGATCCTCAGGGGATCTTTATTAAAAATATTGCCTTTTTCATAAGGGCTGATATGCATTCCGTAGATGTAAACCTCTCCGTTTTCCACACGTATAAAGGATTCCTTAATACTACACTTACCCATGCGCAGATTTTACCTCTGTTCCTGCAAGGGCAATGCCGGCTTCATAAGTATCTTCTATAAAATAATCATGAAATGCCTTTTTATTATTGGCAATCAGCTTCATTCCTTTTTTCTTTGCCATAATATCCTCCAAGCCATTTTTATTTAACTCTCTTCTTCATCATCAAATACCAGAAGTGTATCCATACATTTTTATTTAATTCTCTTCTTCATCGTCCCGGATATCAGAAACCAGCTCAAAGTCTACAGTCTTGAGCATCTTATCTGCCTCTGCCACGCGGACACGAACCTTATCTCCCAGCTTGTACACTTTCTTTGTCATCTCACCGCGAAGTTCATAGCTCTCCTGGTCAAAAACATAGTAGTCATCACGCAGCGTGTTGACATGAACCAGTCCCTCTACAGTATTCGGAAGTTCCACATAAAGCCCCCATCCGGTAACACCTGAGATAATTCCCTCGAACTCTTCTCCCAGATGGTAGGACATGTATTCTGCTTTCTTCAGCTTGTCTGATTCACGCTCTGCCTCATCTGCGCGGCGTTCGCATACACTGGACTGCCTCGCAACTTCATCAAGGATTTCAGCATAGTGTTCGGTTCTGCCTTCACGCATCAGTCTGCCTCGTAAGTTATCCTTAATGATCCTGTGGATCTGCAGATCAGGATATCTTCTGATCGGAGATGTAAAATGGCAGTAATATTTTGCTGCCAGTCCAAAGTGACCGCTGCATTCTGTTGTATATTTCGCCTGTTTCATGGAACGCAACACCAGACGGCTGATCATTGCTTCATTCGGAAGCCCTTCGATACTTTCGATGATCTGCTGGATTTCTTTTGGCGTGATTTCTTCTTTTGCTTTCTGAATCTTCACACCCTGATTGTGAAGTAATGTCAGAAGACTCTCCACTTTCTCCGGATCCGGGTTATCATGGGTTCTGTATACAAACGGAATCTCTTCTGTGCAGTATTCCTGTGCCACAGTCTCATTTGCCATCAGCATGAAATCTTCAATGATTTTGGTTGCCACATTTGCTTCATATGGCTTAACATCGATTGCTTTTCCTGCTGCATTGAGAATAATCTTGCTCTCCGGAAAATCAAAGTCAATGGAACCTCTGTGATGGCGGCTGTTTCGTAAGATTCCGGACAGTTCTTTCATCATAAAGAACATCGGGATAAGTGCATCATACCGTTTCTTTGCTTCTTCGTCTGTGTCCTCAAGAATGTTCTTTACATCAGTATAGCACATTCTCTCATTTACGTTAATCACTGTTTCCGCGATCTGATGGGAAACTACCTTACCCTTTTCGTTAATGTCCATCAGGCAGCTCAACGCCAGTCTGTCCTCTCCCTGATTCAGAGAACAGATTCCATTGGAAAGACGTTCCGGCAGCATTGGCACAACGCGGTCTGCCAGATAAACACTGGTTCCACGTTTCAGTGCTTCCCTGTCCAGAGCACTGTTATACTGTACATAGTTGCTTACATCTGCGATATGGACTCCCAGATGGTAAATGTCCCTCTCTTTTGTCAGGGAAATCGCATCATCCAGGTCTTTGGCATCTTCGCGTCAATAGTAACTGTCTGCAGATGTCTCAGATCCAGTCTTCCATCTCTGTCTGCATCCAGCACATGATCCGGAACACGCTGAGCCTGCTTCATTACTTTCTCAGGAAATTCACTTGGGATTCCGAAGCTCTTGACGATTGCCAGGATATCTGTACCCGGTGTTCGGATATTTCCCAGATTCTCCTTAATTTTTCCTTCAGGATTCTTATTTCCGGAGCCGTAATCTGTGATCACCGCGATTACTTTATCACCATTTTTAATTCCTGCTGCTTCTTTTCTCGGAATGAAGATATCTTTGGAAAATTTCGGATTATCACTGATCACAAAACCGAAATCCCGATTTAACTGGTAAGTTCCTACAATTTCAGGCATACCACGTTCCAGAACCTTCACAACTACACCTTCCTGGCGTTTTCCCTCTTTTTTGTCATCTCTGATGATGATCCTTACTTTATCCTGATGCATGGCTGTTCCTGTATCACTTTCAGGAATAAAGATATCCTCATCCTGTCCTTCGATTTCTACGAAGCCGAAACCTTTGGGATGTCCGATGAATGTTCCCTCAGCCTGGATTCCCTCCGGCTGCTCTTTTTTATTTTTATCTTTCTTCTTTCTACCATACTCTGATCCGTATTCTTCTCTTCGGTCATCGTAATAACGGTCATCTTTTTTCTTTTTCCATTTTCCTTTGACCTTTTCATATCTGCCCTTGCGGTCTACAGATACCTTTCCTTCCTCGCAAAGTTCGTCCAGAACATCATACAGCTCTCTTTTCTCTTCTTTTGAAAGTCTCAGAAGAGAAGAAATCTCGCGGAGTCTCATTGGCTGATAAATAGGATCTCCCATCAGTTCCAGGATAAACTTTTTTCTTCTGTCCATATCTTTTTTACTCATATTACTCCTCACAGCCTCCGCAGAGGACTTTATCTGATTTCAGCTCTTTATGACACAAAAAACACTCTTGCACATAACAAGAGTGTTTCAAATTTCTTTTCTGATTAACCAAGCATATTTAATGCTACAGAAATTACAAAAAATAAAATTCCCATAATAGTGGTTGCCTTAACAAGTCCGCCCTCCATGGAACGACCTTTGTTCTTACCCCAGTATGTTTCTGCTGCTCCGGCGATAGCACCAAGTCCCTGCTGCTTACCTTCCTGCATAAGAACTACTACTGTAAGAGCGATGCAATCTATTATGAAAATGACACTCAGAATGATCTTAATAATCTGCACTTCGTTACACCTCCTAATCAACTGAGTTTCATTGTAACATAGCCGGATGGGGATTTCAACCACAATTCAGAGTTTTTGTCAGGTTTCTTAACAATTTTTTTCATTTTCTTTAAAAGGATTTTCATACACTGCCAGTTCTCCCAAGGCTCATGGATACGAAGAAGCTGGTTATATTTGGCATTTCGGTCCGAACGGCAGGGTGCACCTGTCTTAATCTGGCCGGCACCTGTGGCAACTGCCAGATCTGCGATAAATGAATCTTCCGATTCTCCTGATCTGTGAGAAATTACTGCCCTGTATCCCGCTTTCTGTGCCATTTCCACTGCATCCAATGCTTCTGAAAGTGTTCCTATCTGGTTTAATTTTATCAGAATGGCATTTGCCGCTCCCAGTTTGATTCCACATGCAAGACGTTTGATATTCGTGACAAACAGATCATCACCTACAAGCTGTATTTTATCTCCCAGTCTTTTTGTCATCTGTTTCCAGCCTTCCCAGTCATCTTCCTCAAGTCCATCTTCAATGGAAACAATCGGGAACTTCTCTGTAAGTTTTTCATAATATTCTATCATCTCGCCGGAATCCCTGAGAACTTCTTCCCCTTTCATTTTTCCTTCTCCGGGGAAAACATAAACGCCTCTTTCTTCATCGTACAGTTCACTTGCCGCAGCATCAATTGCAATGCTGATATCCTTTCCGGGTTCATACCCTGCCTTTTTTACTGCTTCCAGAATCACTTCCAGGACGCTTTCTGAATCGGAAAGATCCGGTGCGAAACCTCCCTCATCCCCGACTGCTGTTGACAGACCTTTTTGTTTCAGGATAATTCTGAGAAACTGGTATACTTCCGCACACATTCGGATCGCCTGCTCCATATTTTCCGCTCCCGTCGGCATGATCATGAATTCCTGTAAATCCACCGTATTGTCAGCGTGACGTCCCCCATTTAAGATATTCATCATCGGTACAGGCATCTGTCTGGTATGGCAGCCGCAAGATACTGATATAAAGGAACGCGAAGAGCTGCTGCTGCCGCCCTTGCTACTGCCAGGGATACTCCCAGTGCCGCATTTGCCCCTACATTACTTTTATTGTCTGTGCCGTCTGTTTCTATGATTTTTTTATCAATATAGGACTGATCCAGAGCATTTTCTCCAAGAATTGCTTCTGCCAGCTTTGTATTTACATTCTCCACTGCTTTGCGGACACCAAGTCCGGTGTAGCAGCCTTTTTCTCCGTCACGAAGCTCCACTGCCTCGAACTTTCCGGTGGAAGCTCCCGAAGACGATTGCCCTTCCCGTATATCCATTTATCCCGATCACACCTTCTCCTACTGTTACTTCTACTTCCACTGTAGGATTTCCTCTGGAATCAAGTACCTGTCTTGCATGAACCCTTCTTACAGGCAGATAACGTAACATATTAGAACCTCCTGATCATTTTAATAAACCGGTAACTGTTCCATATTTTCACAGTTAAACCTCAAGTACAGCGTTTCGTAAATACCATACCAATCGCGTAGGATGCGGGATTCGAGTTGCGCTGGTATAAAACGCAGGCGTAGCGGGCTACGCTGAGGCTTTTAGACCTGCGCAATCGGATTCGCAGACAAGTGAGTGG
>ENA-OQIO01000123-OQIO01000123.1-human-gut-metagenome-genome-assembly--contig:-NODE-123-length-36784-cov-2.184494_pt1 | contig 36784 bp, 50 predicted proteins | sample MGYA00242573_ERZ504737 | MGnify/ENA primary metagenome ERZ504737 (study PRJEB26092, sample SAMD00036203) | human gut metagenome | host: Homo sapiens | study: EMG produced TPA metagenomics assembly of...
CCTTACATATATAACTCCATTTTTTCCTGATCTTTCACAAGGATCTGACGCCTGTCAAGTTCCAGGATTCCTTCTTCCTGCATCTTTCCCAGCTCTCTGGAAAGAGACGGCCTGGTGATGTTTAAATGATCCGCCATCTCTTCTCTGGACAGGTTCATATGGATCTTCTTCACTGTCCTGGCATTCCACAAGAAAACGGACGATCCTCTCACGGAGACTGCCACTTCCCAGGATCCGAAGCTTCTGGTTCATATTGTAAGCCTTCCCGGCAAAAACCTCAAGAAGATTTTCCCGCAGTTTCCGGCTTAAACTATTTTCTTCCCTGTACGTAAAGATCCTGCTGCTCATGATCAGACAGAAGTCTGCGTCAGCGTCTCCACATACATATCATAGGAAGATTTCCCATAAAGGCATAAACCTCCCCAAACAAAGCACCCGGATCTTCCAGTTGAGCCAGAAGGATCCTTTTCCGGAAAATGTTTCTTTGGCAATGATCACACTTCCGCTAAGAAGCATATAAACCGAATCCGGCCGGTCTGTTTCCTGAAAGATCCGCTTCCCTCTGGAATAAGTCCGTACCGTTCCTTCCCGCTCCATGAGGCTTAGTAGCTCTGTTTTCTTCCAGATTTCTGCAGAGCCGGCTTTTTCTTAAAACTGCCATCCACTCTTCTCTTTTTTTTTCTTCCACTTTTTCACCTCATCTCTGTACAGGTTTTTACCATATTTCTGCAATCTCTGTCAACTCCTGCGAACTTCATAAGACCCCAGCCTGTACTTTTTTCTGAAAATCAGTTATAATATTTTTGTTTGTAAAAAAAATTTTCACCAAGGAGGATACCGGAAATGAAAACACAGAATCAGACTATGCTTTCTGAGAATACACTGACATCCCGGCCCACAGATATTATCGCGGGATTTCCTGTACGTCCCGGTTTTTTTGAATTAAATGGCGCTACTCCTCTTTCCAACGGAGTCAACTTTACCGCACATACCCGCCACGGTACATCCTGCGAGCTTCTTCTTTTCCACTACGGAGAAGAGGAACCCTTCGCAGTCCTTCCTTTTCCCAATGCCTGTCGTATCGGTGATGTCTACTCCATGATCGTCATGGGACTGGACATCGAAGATCTGGAATACGGCTACCGCATTGACGGCCTTATGAACCGGAAAAAGGCATATCTTCGATAAAACAAAAGTTCTTCTGGACCCTTATGCCAAGGCAGTTGCCGGACAGCGTGAATGGGGCCAGCAAAAGATCGGAAGCTATCATGCCCGTGTGGTACGTGATTCCTTTGACTGGGAAGACATGCCGCAGTCCACCCGTAAGATCAGTGACCTGATCATCTATGAGCTTCACGTCCGCGGCTTTACACAGGATTCTTCTTCCGGTGTTATGCACCGGGAACCTTTGCCGGTCTTCGTGAAAAGATCCCTTATCTCAAGGAACTGGGGATCAACGCCGTAGAGCTGGATGCCGATCTTCGAGTTCGACGAGAATATGAATGCCCGTACTGTAAATGGCAAACGGCTTCTGGAATACTGGGGATACAATTCTGTCAACTTCTTTTCTCCAAACACCAGCTATGCTTCCAAGCCGGAGCATAACTGTGAGGGAACTGAGCTGAAAGAGCTGATCCGTGAGCTCCACGAAAATGGCATCGAAGTAATTCTTGATGTTGTATTCAATCATACCGCCGAAGGAAACGAGCTGGGAAAAACCTTCTGCTTTAAGGGCTTTGACAATAAGGTTTATTATATGCTGACTCCAGAGGGAAATTACTACAATTCAGCGGATGTGGAAATACTCTGAACTGTAACCATCCCATTGTACGTCAGATGATCCTTGAATGCTTACGTTACTGGACCATCAACTACCGTGTGGACGGCTTCCGCTTCGATCTTGCCAGCATTCTCGGACGCCATGAGGACGGTTCTCCACTTAACAATCCGCCCCTTCTGGAGCTTCTCGCTTACGATCCGGTCCTTAGAAATGTCAAACTGATCGCAGAAGCCTGGGATGCCGGCGGGCTGTATCAGGTTGGTTCTTTCCCTGCCAGCCGCAGATGGGCTGAATGGAATGGCCGTTACCGTGACTGCCTCCGTTCCTTCCTGAAGGGAGATTTCTGGAATGCCTGGGACGCTGCATGGAGTATTTCCGGTTCCGGTGATCTGTACGGAGGCTTTTATTCTGATCATAATGACAATTATGCAGGATACAATTCCTGTGTCAATTTCCTTACCTGCCACGATGGCTTCACCATGTATGATCTTTATTCCTACAATGAGAAACACAACGAAGCAAACGGCTGGAATAACACCGACGGTTCCAACGATAACCGCAGCTGGAACTGTGGAGAAGAGGGCGATTCCACCAACCCGAAGTGCTCTCCCTCCGCTTCCGCATGATACGAAATGCCTGTGCTGTACTGATGTCCAGCCGCGGAACCTGATGTTCCTTGCAGGTGATGAATTCGGAAACACAAAACACGGAAATAACAATACCTACTGTCAGGATAACGAAACCTCATGGATCAACTGGAAGCTTCTGGAGAAAAATCACGATCTTTTTGAATTTTTCAAATTTATGATCCGGTTCCGTAAAGACCACCCTGTTATCTCCCGGAAGCTTCCCAACGCAGTATGCGGTATGGAAAATATCCACACTCATAACATTGACGCAAGGGATGTGACCATTCCAAGAGATGCCCACACCTTCGCTGTAAGCTTTGCAGGCTATGATAAGAGCAAAGGCACTGATGACCTGATCTACATTGTGATCAACGCATACTGGGAGGACGTAACGGTCACACTTCCGGAGCTTGCCCGTCCCGGTGCATGGTATCTCTGTGTCAACACGTTCGGTGACGGAAATGGCCGTTATTTCTACGAAAAAGGCAGGAGCCACGCATTGAACACGATTTCTGCATGCGGCCCAGATCCGTTGCCATCTTTACCGGCCGCAATTATTAGAATTTATATCAGGGGCAAAATTCTTTTTGTCCCTGTCTGAAAGAAATGGAGTATTTTGAATGGAATTAAAAAACAGAACTTTGTCCAATTTTGCAGAACTTGTAGAAACAGGTGAATGTAAAAAATTCCGCGGTCGTCTGAAGACAGGCATCGACCTTGGTACTGCCAATACCGTTCTTGCCGTTGTCGACCGGAATAACCGTCCCATAGCCGGAATTTCCGCACCATCCCATGCGATCCAGGATGGAGTGATCGTCAATTACTATGAATCTGTCCAGCTTGTGACAAAGCTTAAAAATGAGCTGGAGGAAAAGCTTGGCACAGAACTTACTTACGGTGCTGCTGCCATCCCTCCGGGAGTTTCCGAAGGCAGTGTCAAAAGCATCGGCTATGTTCTGGAGGGTGCCGGTTTCGAGGTTACAAATATCGTGGACGAACCTACTGCCGCAGCTGCTGTCCTTAAGATCACAGACGGTGCTGTTGTGGATGTGGGTGGCGGCACAACCGGTATCAGCATCCTGAAAGACGGAAAAGTTATCTACACCGATGATGAGGCTACTGGCGGCAGCCATATGACCATGACAGTCGCCGGTCACTATAAGATCCCTTATGAGGAAGCCGAAGTATTGAAAACTACTCCGGAAAAAGAAGACGAAATTTCCCTGTGATCAAGGCCACTGTAGAAAAAATGGCTGTGATCACCGAGAAATTTCTAAAGGGCTATCAGGTTCCGGCTGTTTATGTAGTTGGCGGTTCTTCCATGTTTAAGGAATTTACTACCGTTTTTGAAAAGAGGCTGAAGCTTCCGGTATACCGTCCGGTCCATCCGCTTCTTGTTACGCCCCTTGGCATCGCATATCACTGTGAGCTGCCAAAAATCTAAGCTCTTCCCGGTCTGGTCCTACGATTCTCCAGAAGGCAAACAACCTCCACTGAATCGGTGAGTGGGAACATATCAACCGGCTGCATCTTCTTTACCAGGTAATCTCTCTTAGTAAGGCAGGCAAGATCTCTTGCCAGGGTTTCCGGGTTGCAGGATACATAAACAATTTTTTTCCGGTGAAAGAGTCAAAAGGGAGTGAAGGAATTTACGGTCACTTCCGGAACGTGGCGGATCCATGAGAACAACCTCCACCTTCTCTCCCTCTGCTGCCATTCCTTCCATAAACCATCCTGCATCTCCCGGAACAAAACGAACATTACGGATCTTGTTTTCCCTGGCATTCATTCTGGCATCACGGATAGCATCACGGTTCAGTTCTACACCAATGACATCCCTGGCATTCCCGGAAGCGATGATCCGATAGTACCTGTGCCGCAGTAAGCATCGATCACCCTCTCTTTTCCTGTCATTGCCGCAAACTCCATAGCCTTTCCGTAAAGTACTTCTGTCTGCACAGGATTTACCTGATAAAAAGAAGATGGAGAAATACGGAAGGTCAGTCCCATAAGTCGATCTTTGATGAATCCCGGTCCGTAAAGTACGATATTGCGGTCTCCAAGTACCATGCTTGTCTGTCTGTCATTGACATTGAGAACCACCGTAGTGATCTCCGGATGCTCTTTACGGAGAGCTTTTACAAAGTTATTCTTAGATGGAAATATTGGAGAAACCGTAACTAATACCACCATGATCTCTCCTGTGGAAAAGCCTCTCCGCACAAGCACATGGCGGAGAAGTCCATATCCTGTATCCTCATCATAGGTCTTGATCTTAAAGGATTTCAGCATACCACGTATGGTACGGATGATTTCCTGACTTTTTTTATCTTCGATCATACAGTCATCTACGGAAACGATCCTATGACTCTTCTCCTCATAAATCCCGGAAATTACGTTTCCCTTCCGGTCACGGCCAAAGGCTGCATGAACTTTGTTTCTGTAATAATAAGGATCTTCCATTCCAATGATCGGCTCTACTTTTCCGAATTTTTCAGAAGGCCTTCTGTAATTCTCTGTTTCCTGCGAAGCTGCTCCTGGTAGGATACACCCTGATAACGGCAACCGCCGCATTTCTTCGCAACTGAACAGACAGTCTCTTTCTGTTCCATTTTTATTCTCTCCTCTTTTATGGGCACAAAAAAGATGTTCCCAGTTATTTTCACTGAGAACATCTTATCAGACCTTTTCTTTTTTTACAAGAAAATCCTTGGCCTACTCCTGATACGGTTCATTAAATACAAGAATATGTCTCTTCACATTCTCGTAAGTACCCTGTACCATAGCCTCATTGAGGTCAAAGAAATTATGCTTGTCTGTTGACTCCATATATTTCTCCACATGAGCTGTCAGGCTGTTAAAGCTTGCTGTGGCAATATTCACCTTACGGATGCCAAGAGAGATCGCCTTCTGGAAATCTTTATCGGTGATGCCACTGCCGCCATGAAGAACCAGCGGAATATCCACTTTCTCATGGATCTTCTCCAATACATCAAAAGCAAGCGTCGGCGCTACCGGATAATTACCATGGCATTCCCGATGGCAACTGCAAGCGCATCAATACCTGTCTCTCTTGCGTAAACGACCGCATCATCCGGATCTGTGCAGCGGATACCGTAGTCACAACTTCCATCCTCACTTCCGCCCACAAGTCCCAGCTCAGCCTCAACTGTAGCGCCGTATTTACGTGCTTTCTCCACAACGGCCTTTACTCTGGCGATGTTTTCTTCAAAAGGAAGCGTAGAAGCATCCAGCATAACCGATGTAAAGCCAAGCTCCAGAGCCTTGTCAACCGTCTCAAAAGTAAGACCATGATCCAGATGGACAGCCACATCCACCTTAGCCTCCTTTGCAGCCTGTACCATCATCGGTCCCATCAGGTGAAGCGGAGAATTTTTCAAACGCACCTCCGCGATCTGAAGGATGATCGGAGTATCCAGTTCTTCTGCTGCACGGATCGCACCTCTTACCATTTCCATATTACCAACACTGAAAGCACCGCAGCCAATATTTTTCTCTTCGGCACGTCTCAGCAGATCTTTCATTTTCACAAGTGCCATGATTTGGCCCTCCTGTCCTGTTTATCGTACACTGTTTGCATCTTCTTACAGAAAAAGCGGTGTCAAAGCACTACTGGCTGATACCGCTTTTTCTATGCAAAGCGGACATCTTTATTCCGCTTAACTGTACATCAGCATGCACCTATTTCCCTGTCGTAATTATAAGCCTGTCTTCTCAGCAATGAATTTTCTTGCACGGATCGCATACTCAAGCGGATTAGCCTTAGCCGGATCCTGCTCAGCCTCAACAACCATATATCCTTCGTAGCCTGCATCCTCGAGAACCTTGAAGATCGGATCATAGTTGATGCATCCATCTCCCGGAATCGTGAAGGCACCGGCTCTTACGCCTGCAAGGAAGCTCATATTTTCTTTCTTAACCTGCTCAACAACCTCCGGACGGATATCCTTCAGATGAACATGTTTGATCCTGTGAACATATTTCTTTACAACCTCAAGAGGATCCTCTCCACAGTATGTAAAGTGACCGGTATCAAAAAGAAGACTTACATATTCAGGATCTGTATTCTCCATCATACGGTCAACCTCAGCAAGGCTCTGTACAACAGTGCCATATGATGATGGAAAGTAAGGGCAATGCCATACTCCTCTTTTGCGATCTTACCGAGCTTGTTCATGCCTGTGCAGAAGGTATCCCACTCTTCGTCATTCATCTCATATTTATGTCCGAAAACCGGAGTATCCATCTGACCCTGAACACTGTGGCTCTGCTCAGATGCGCCGATCACTTTCGCACCCATAGCTTTCAGGAAAGTAAGCTGTGCACGAAACTCCTTCTCAACCTCCTCAAACGGTTTGGTGATCAGGAAGCTTGAGAACCACTGATTACAGATCTCAACACCACGAAGCTCAAGAGCCTTCTTAAGAACCTCAGGATCCTTCGGATACTTGTTACCAACCTCGGAGCCTGTAAAACCGGCAAGAGCCATCTCACTGACACACTGCTCAAAAGTATTCTCTTTGCCAAGATCTGGCATATCATCATTTGTCCATGCAATTGGTGCAATACCAAGCTTTACTTTATTCTTATCAAACATTGGTCAATTCTCCTTTTTATTTGAATTATTCCATAATCTCAGAAATCTTAACCGGTCTGTGCTCCTCGCTGGATTTCTTAGCTGCAAGACCCATTAATACCGGTTTCAGACCATCATAAACATTAAGAGGTGTCTCTTTGTCATTAACGATCGCATCAATAAATGCTGCAACCTCTTTACCATAAGCATCCATGTATCTCTCAAGGAAGAAGAACATCGGCTTCTCACCTGTAACACCCTCAGCATTGCTGATCACTGTGGAAGACTGGCTGTCATTGGAAATAGCAGCCATACCATCAGAACCGAAAACCTCGGCTCTCTGATCATAGCCATAGGAAGCTCTTCTGCAGTTATCGATAACAGCAATAGCGCCATTCTCCATCTGAAGAGTGATAACAGCTGTATCAACATCCCCGGCCTCACCAATAGCCGGATCAACCAAATTTGCGCTCTGAACATAAACCTCTGTAGCATCACAGCCTGCAAGATAACGGACCATATCGAAATCATGAATTGTCATATCCAGGAACATGCCACCGGAAACCTTAACATAATCAATGCTAGGCGGCTCAGGATCGCGGGAAGTGATCTTGATGATCTCCGGTTTACCAACCTTACCAGCTGCAACAGCCTGCTGAAGAGACTCAAAGTTATGGTCGAATCTTCTGTTAAAACCAACCTGATATTTCAGATTTGTGCCCTCAAGAGCATCGATAACCTCTTTGATCTTGGCGATGTCATGATCGATCGGTTTCTCACAGAAAACATGCTTGCCAGCCTTGATAGCCTCTACAGAAATCGGAGAATGAGTATCTGTAGAAGAACAGATCAGAACTGCGGAAATCTCAGGATCATTGATGATCTCCTTATAATCCTTAGTCGTGTGCTCAACACCCATGCTCTTAGCCCATGCAGCAGTCTCATCATTTAAGAAAGGATCTGCAACCGTCTTGATCATCGCATCCGGCACCCTTGTTGTGATACTGGTGATATGAACTCTACCAATTCTACCTGCTCCGATAATACCAACTTTAATCATAGTTTGATCTCCTTTTGATTTATTTTCCCAATGTAATCTCTTTGCGTGTCCGAACACGCTCTTTATGCTTAATATAATATCATCGCAACACACAAATCGCAACCCCTAATATTGTACAATATTACCATCTTTTTTCTATTAAAAATGACGAGAACTATTTTTAGCCACAATATGTAATATTTTTAGGTCAACTTCACCGAAAACATCTCCAACACATCCCCATACAATCACCCTAATCATCCCACACGCCACCCCCTCCAAACATCCAGCACAGCATCACAGCTCACATCCCCTCAAACATCCAGCGCAGCATCACAGCTCACATCCCCTCAAGCATCCAGCACAGCATCACAGCTACATCCCTTCAAGCATCCAGCACAGCGCCGATGCACAAACTCTCCCTGCAAACAGGCGCAAACTCAGCCTTGCAGTCGTCCAGCGCAGCGCTGAGACCCACACCCTATCGTCAAACGACATTTTTTCTCGCTGGAAGCACCAGCCGCGGAAGGGGATGCTGTCTGGCTCTGCTTCTGCAGGAGGGGAGCTGATTCTTGGACGGCGGGAATCTGCGTTGTTTTCAAAGTCCGCTGTCTGAGCGGCAGCAGGCCGCGAGTTCGGACTTTTAAAACGCTTTTAGCAGATTTCCGGCGTCTAGAAGCCAGCCCCCGACGAAGCCGCAGACCAGCCAGCATCCCCTTCCCCGGCTGGTGCTTCCGGTGAGAAATAGTGTCGTTTGACGGTTGGTTGTGGGTCGTCAGCGCTGCGCTGGACGACTGCAATGGCTGAGTTTGTGTTTGATTGGGGGGACGGCTGAGGCGCTGCGCTGTCAGCTGGATTGCGGATGTGCCTAGAATTGCGGATGTGATGGGAGAATAGCCTTTGATGCCAGCGCAGATGGACTGTGTGGCTGTGCTAGGATTGTGGATGTGATGGGAATATGACAATTGTAATATTGTATAGAAATAAGTGGATTTTTGGTAAAATTCGTGTAATAATGATGTTACTATCAGAAATGAGAGTGACGATGGCTTTGGAATATCGTAAAATTGTAAATAAGAATGAATTTTCAGAAAGGGGTTGGATTTATGGGTCTTATCAGAGCGGCTGTGGGTGCAGCGGGTGGTACGTTGGCGGATCAGTGGAAGGAGTTTTTTTACTGTGAGGCTATGGATAAAGAAGTGATGGTTGTGAAGGGGACGAAGAGGTCTTCTTCCAGGTCTTCCAATAAGCATGGGAGTGATAATATCATTTCCAGCGGCAGCGGGATCGCTGTGGCGGATGGTCAGTGTATGATGATCGTGGAGCAGGGAAAGGTTGTTGAGGTTTGTGCGGATCCGGGAGAGTATACGTATGATGCTTCTACGGAGCCGAGTATTTTTTCAGGTAGTCTGGGTGACGGAATCAGGAAGACTTTTGATACGATCGGGAAGAGGTTTGCTTTTGGCGGTGATACGGGTAAGGATCAGAGGGTGTATTATTTTAATACCAAGGAGCTTGTGGATAACAAGTTTGGTACTGCTAATCCGATCCCGTTCCGGGTTGTGGATTCCAGAATCGGGCTGGATGTGGATGTGGCTGTGAGGTGTCATGGTGTTTATTCCTACAGGATCGCGGATCCCCTTCTTTTTTATACGAATGTGTGTGGAAATGTGGAGCGGGAGTATACCAGAGAGGAGCTGGACGGACAGCTGAAGGCGGAGTTTATCAGTGCGCTGCAGCCTGCTTTCGGAAGGCTTTCGGAGCTGGAGATGCGTCCGAATCAGATCGTGACTCATAATACGGAGCTGGAGAATGCAATGAATGAGGTGCTTTCTGCCAAGTGGGAGGAGCTTCGTGGGCTTAAGGTGGTCAGTGTGGCACTTGGTTCTGTGACATTGCCGGATGAGGATGCGAGATGATCAAGCAGGCTCAGCGTACGGCTATGATGCGTGATCCTGCTATGGCTGCGGCTACTCTGACCGGGGCCCAGGCGGATGCTATGAAGGCTGCGGCTTCTAATTCAGCAGGGGCTATGACTGGCTTTATGGGCATGGGTATGGCTGCTAATGCAGGTGGCCTGAATGCGCAGCAGTTGTTTGAGATGGGCCAGAAGCAGCAGGCGCAGCAGCAGAGTGTACAGCAGCAGGCAGCGCAGCCGGTTTCGCCGGCAGGGAACGGAGCAGGGGCTGCGGCTGGTTCCTGGACCTGCAGTTGTGGTGCGGTTTCTTCGGGGAAATTCTGTCCGGAGTGTGGTGCATCGCGTCCGGTGGAGGACAGCTGGACCTGTTCCTGCGGTACGGTGAATAAAGGCAAGTTCTGTATGAACTGCGGAGCGAAGAAGCCGGAGAAGAAGATGCAGTATCGCTGCAGCAGGTGCGGATGGGAACCGGCAGATCCGGAGAATCCACCGAAATTCTGCCCGGAGTGCGGTGATCCGTTCGGACCGGAGGATGCAGTATAGATCAGAAAGAGAGATGGTCAGGAGCAAAATGCAAGGTAACTCCTGCCGGTTGTTGGATACAGAATGATGAAGTGAGGTGAATATATGGCGAAGATGCAGGAGTTTAAGTGTCCGTGCTGTGGTGGCTCCATAGAGTTTGACAGTTCTGTGCAGAAGATGAAGTGTCCGTTTTGTGATACGGAGTTTGATGTTGGTACGTTATCGGAATATGCCCAGACTGTGGAGGAAGAGCAGCCTGAGGATATGAGCTGGTCGGATGAGGCCGGCAGTGAGTGGCAGGACGGGAGAGTGAGGGGCTGCGTACCTATGTGTGCAAGTCCTGTGGCGGTGAGATCGTGGGAGATGCCAACACGGCAGCAACGGCCTGCCCGTTTTGCGGAAGTCCGGTGGTAATGACCGGGCAGCTGTCCGGTGCACTGAAGCCGGATTATGTGATCCCGTTTAAGCTGGACAAGAAAGCGGCAAAGGAGAGGCTGAAAAAACATCTTACCGGTAAGAGACTTTTGCCGAAAGCATTTAAGTCAGAGAATCATATCAGCGAGGTTAAGGGCATCTACGTTCCGTTTTGGCTGTATGACACAGACGCAGACGCAGATATCCGTTACCGTGCAACAAAGACCCGGTTCTGGAGCGATAGTGATTATGATTATACGGAGACCAGCTATTATGCAGTACACAGAAGTGGTTCTCTTGGTTTTGATCATGTACCGGTGGATGGCTCTGCCAGCATGGAAAATGATCTGATGGAGTCTATAGAGCCTTTTGATTTCAAAGAAGCGGTGGATTTTCAGACTGCGTATCTGGCTGGATATTTTGCAGATAAATATGATGTGACAGCCAGCGAGTGTGAGGAACGTGCCAATGAGCGTATCCGTCGTAGCACAGAGGCTGCATTCCGGGATACAGTGAGAGGATACGCCAGTGTGGTACCGGAGAATACCAGTATCCGGCTTCATAACGGGACAACGAAATATGCGTTATATCCCGTATGGATCCTGCAGACGAAGTGGAAGGGTGATAATTACATATTTGCCATGAATGGTCAGACAGGGAAATTTGTGGGAAATCTGCCTACAGACAAGAACGCTTTTGCACGATGGTTCCTGGGAACAACGGGGGTCGTGGGTGTGATCACTTATATTATCCTGTATCTGATCTGGGTTTTGTAGGGAGGTGGATGCCATGAAAAAAAGAATATCTGTATTTTTGATATCGATCCTTTTGTGTCTGGCATGTGCTTTTCCAGTATGGGCAGGCACCGTAAGCCGTCTGGATGACCAGGCGGGACTTCTGGATGCAGAGCAGCAGGAGAGCCTGAGCAGTACTCTGGATGAGATCAGTGAGCGGGATCAGGTAGATGTTGTGGTCGTTACTGTTAACAGTCTTGAGGGAAAAACAGCCCAGGCGTATGCGGAGGATTATTTTATTGACCATGGATATGGACAGGGGGAAAATGGTGACGGTATTTTATTCCTGTTGGATATGGGAGACCGTAACTGGGCCATTGCAACACACGGATATGCGATAGAAGTGTTTACGGATGCCGGACAGTCCTACATCATGGATCAGGTGAAGCCTTATTTAAGTGACGGTGATTATAACGAAGCGTTTCATAAGTTTGCCACGGAATGCGATGATTTTATCACGCAGGCAGATGAGGCAGAGCCATACGATGTGGAAAACCTTCCGGATGAGCCTTTTGCGGTTGGGATAAACCTGCTGATCGCTCTTGCTGTGGGGCTTGTGGCAGGATTACTGGTGACCGGAAATATGAGAAGAAAGCTGAAAACTGTGCGAAAACAGGATCGGGCGGCTTCTTATGTGCGGCAGGGCAGTATGGAGGTGACCAGAAGTAATGATTTTTACCTCTACAGTACAGTATCAAAATCCGCAAAACCGAAAAATGAGGATAGTAACGGTGGTTCCAGCACCCATACATCATCTTCCGGTGATACCTTCGGTGGTTCCAGCGGGAAATTCTGAGAAGATTAACAGAAAAAATAGAATATGATAAAAAGAAAGACTGCTGTACCGGAAAGCGCGCCCCCATAAGGAAGTAATTTGATTGTCGCAGGACGGCATGGCTGAAAGGTCATGCCGTTCAGCTTGCTTGGCCGGACGGCGCTTGTTCTCCCGCAATTCTTGTACCCGCACAAAGACTTGTTCATCAATAATGGCAGGCTGTGTATTGGGGAAAATCCGCTGGTTTTCCGGGAAGTTATACAGTCGCTTTTTCAGTTTGTGGGACTTGGAATAGGTCTTGAAGTTCACCGTGCAACCGGTGTACTCTGGCCGTTCCAAGATCCCCGCCACAGATTTCGGGTCCCAGTGATATGGTTTTTCAGGCAGCGGTTTTCCGGCACGCTGGGCATAATGTGCTTGACAGTCAGGATGTGTTCGGCAGTCAGCAACTTGGCAATCTGCATTGGGGCCTTTTCCCGCAATGCACCAGGTCAAAAATACGCTTGACGATCTCGCGCTTCCTCGTCCACAATCCACTTCTTTTTGTCCGCTGGGTCTTTCATATACCGTAGGGCGGGTTGGTGCAGAGGTGTTCCCCAGCGTTTCCTTTGACACGCATGACGGCACGGATTTTCTTGTTGGTATCACGCGCGTAGAAATCGTTGAACAGATTGCGAAAAGGGGTAAAATCGTTGTCCCCTTTGTCGCTGTCCACACCGTCATTGATGGCGATATATCGAATATCACGTTCCGCAAAGAAACTCTCGGTATAGTAGCCACTTTCAGGTAATCCCGTCCCATGCGGGACATATCTTTGACAATAACGGTCTGGACTTTCCCCGCTTCTGCAAGGCGTATCATCTCATTCCAACCGGGTCTATCGAATAATGAGGTGTGATAGCGATAGCGGCAAAAAGCTAATAAAATCAATGGTTTTGCGGACAGCGGATAGACAGGGAATGTGTTAAAAACTGAATACGCACACAAACGGCGTTACCTTAACCCCTTTGGGGGAGAAGTAACGCCGTTTTTTATGCCCGCAGGAAAGGAGGTGCAGCCGGAATGTATTTCACAAAGGGCAAGCAGCGGGCGTTTGAATTGCTCATGCAGCAGAAGCGGGATTTGACCGCTATCAATCCGGTTGTGCCGGAGATGATGAAGATTGCGGCACTTGCCGTTTCTACCGCCCCGGGTGGAAATATGAGTTTTGCGTTTTCAAAGAGTGTCCCTATTGCCCCGGCAAAAGGACGCGGAAAACGCACGCCAGCATGGACAAATAGACGGGCAAAAGCCTTGTGCCATGCGGCTTTGCAGACGCGAAAACGGCAAAGGGCATATTGCAATACCAAAACAGCCGAAAACGGCTTTCTAATTGTCCACGCATACCAAGAGAGGAAGTGAGGAAATATGGCAGTTTTCAGAGTGGAGCGAAATACGGGATATACCGTTATGAGCAACCACCACTTGCGAAACAAGGAATTGTCCTTAAAGGCAAAGGGCTTGTTGTCGCAAATGCTTTCGCTGCCCGAAGATTGGGATTATACTTGCGGGCTTATCCCATATCAACCGGGAGAAGATCGACGCAATCCGCGAAGCGGTAAAGGAACTCGAAAAAGCCGGATATATCGTGCGCAGCCGGGAGCGCGACGAAAAGGGACGCTTGCGGGGCGCGGATTACGTCATATACGAGCAGCCGCAGCCGCGAGAGCCGGAAGCAGCTACCAGCGGCGAACAGCCGCCTATATTGGATTTACCTACATTGGAAAATCAACATTGGATAATCCAACGTTGGAAAAACCTACGTTGGAAAATCCAACGCAATTAAATAAAGATATATCAAGTAAAGAACAATCAATTACTGATCTATCAAGTACCCATTCCATTCCTTTCCATTCCCTAAACCCCTTGCCCTTTGCGCATGGCGAAGCGGCTACGCCGCCGGAAAGGAAAAGAACGGAAGCGAAAAGCAATAGCGCAGTAGAGATTTACAGGGAGATTATCAAGGACAATATCGAATACGACCATCTCATTCAAAACTGCAAAATTGACAAAGACCGTTTGGACGAGATTGTTGACCTTATGCTGGAAACCGTCTGCACAGCCCGAAAGACAATCCGTATTGCCGGGGACGACTACCCCGCCGAATTGGTGAAATCCAAGTTTTTGAAGCTGAACAGCAGCCATATTGAGTTTGTTTTGGATTGCATGAGGGAGAACACAACCAAAGTGCGCAACATCAAGCAGTATCTAAAAGCGGTGCTGTTCAACGCGCCGAGTACCATTGACAGCTACTATACCGCCCTTGTCAATCACGACTTATACGGCGGCGAATGAGCATAGCCGCACTTTACCGGGAAAGGAGTTGATACCTTGCAGGAGGAAGTAACCCAAAAAACGATTGCCCTATACGTCAAAGTGGGAAAAGGCGCGGCGCGGCTTACCGAACAGGCGTTACAGAAAGCAATCCAAAAGTTTTTGGAGCAGAAAAGCAAACCCGCGCATGGGAAACAGACCATGCGGCAGCTTATGAAGCAGAACGCGGGTGTTTCCAACATCGAGATCACCGACAGCAATATTAAAGCCTTTGAGAGTACGGCGAAGAAATACAACATAGATTTTTCGCTAAAAAAGGTTAAGGGCGAGCAGACCCGTTACCTTGTGTTTTTCAAAGGCCGGGACGCGGACGTTATGACCGCAGCGTTTCAAGAGTTTTCCGCAAAGAAGCTGAACCGGGAGAAAAAGCCCTCTATCCGCAAAGCCCTTGCCGCTGCAAAGGACAAGGCGAAGCAGCTTAACGCCGCCCGCGACAAGGTAAAGAAAATGGACAGGGGGCGCGAGATATGAAGCAGATCAACTACAAAAAGCTGATACTTCCGAATATCCCCTATGTGTTCTTTGTCTATCTCTTTGATAAAGTCGGACAGGCGGTGCGGCTTGCCCCCGGCGCGGATATTTCTGCAAAGATACTGAATATCACACAAGGATTTTCCGCAGCCTTTGAAAACGCCTTGCCGAGCGTTTACCCGTTGGATTTGCTTGTCGGCATTGTCGGTGCGGTGATTATCCGCTTGATAGTCTATGTCAAAGGGAAAAACGCGAAGAAATACCGCAAGGGCGCGGAGTACGGCTCTGCCGATGGGGAAACGCCGAAGATATAAAGCCCTACATAGACCCGGATTTCCAAAACAACATCATTTTGACGCAGACGGAACGGCTTACCATGAACAGCCGCCCGAAGCAGCCGAAGTACGCGAGAAATAAGAACGTCGTCGTGATCGGCGGCAGCGGCAGCGGAAAAACAAGATTTTTTGTCAAACCTAATCTAATGCAGCTTCATTCCTCTTACGTCTTAACCGACCCGAAAGGTACGGTTTTGATTGAGTGCGGGAAGCTGCTGCAACGGGCGGGCTACCGCATTAAGGTACTGAATACGATTAACTTCAAAAAATCTATGCACTACAACCCCTTTGTGTATATCCGCAGCGAGAAAGATATTTTGAAGCTGGTAAATACGTTGATAGCGAATACCAAAGGTGAGGGAGAAAAAAGCGCGGAGGATTTTTGGGTAAAGGCAGAACGGCTTTTGTATTGCGCGTTGGTGGCTACATCTGGTACGAAGCCCCCGCCGAGGAAATGAACTTTATTACCCTGTTGGAACTTATCAACGCCAGCGAAGCCCGCGAGGACGACGAGGAATATCAAAGCCCCGTCGATTTGCTGTTTGCCGACTTGGAAGAACGCGACCCCGACCATTTCGCGGTGAAGCAGTACCGAAAATATAAATTGGCGGCGGGCAAAACCGCAAAATCAATCCTCATTTCTTGCGGTGCGAGGCTCGCTCCTTTTGATATAAAGGAATTGCGCGATCTTATGTCCTACGACGAATTAGAACTTGACACGTTAGGCGACAGAAAAACAGCTTTGTTTTTGATTATGAGCGATACGGACAGCACGTTTAATTTTGTTATCGCTATGCTGCAATCGCAGTTATTTAATCTCTTGTGCGACAAGGCCGACGACGAATACGGCGGCAAGCTGCCGGTTCATGTTCGCTGCCTGTTAGACGAGTTTGCAAACATTGGACAAATCCCGCAGTTTGAAAAATTGATTGCCACAATCCGCAGCCGGGAAATCTCGCTTCTATCATTCTGCAATCGCAGAGCCAGCTAAAAGCCATTTACAAGGACGCGGCAGAAATCATACTTGACAATGCCGACAGCACCTTGTTTTTGGGAGGGCGCGGGAAAAATGCAAAGGATATTTCGGAGAACTTGGGACGTGAAACAATCGACAGTTTCAACACTTCCGAAAATCGCGGCACGCAGGTTTCTCATGGCCTCAATTATCAGAAATTGGGAAAGGAGTTGATGACACAGGACGAAATCGCAGTTATGGACGGAGGAAAATGTATTTTGCAGTTGCGCGGCGTGCGCCCCTTTTTCAGCGATAAGTACGATATAACGCAGCACCCGAACTACAAATACCTTTCCGACTTCGACAAGAAAAACGCTTTTGACGTTGAACGGTATATGTCCACCCGTCCGGCAATCGTAAAGCCCGACGAACCCTTTGACATATACGAAATAGATTTGTCCGACGAGGACGCAGCCGCCGAATAAAAACGGCGGCATTTTTATTTCCAACAACATTTTTTGAGCCGTTTTAGCGGCAGAAAGCGAGGTTTATATGGATTTTTTCAACAGCGCAGTTGACGTATTGCAGACTTTGGTAATCGCGCTTGGCGCAGGACTTGGCATTTGGGGCGGCATTAACCTCATGGAGGGGTACGGCAACGATAACCCCGGCGCGAAGTCGCAGGGCATGAAACAGTTGATGGCGGGCGGCGGCGTTGCCTTATCGGCCTTACCCTTGTCCCGCTGCTCTCCGGCCTGTTTGGATAATGCCACAAACTAACACTACCCGCCGCGCTCTCCCGCTTCACGCGGGAGGGCGCGGGAAAGGAGGGATTAGCTTTTGATATGGCAGATGATTGAAGATTGGTTTCGCGGCATTTTGACAGACGGAATACTCTCTAATCTCTCCGGGCTGTTCGACAGCGTAAATACAGAGGTTGGAGAAATCGCAACGCAAGTCGGCACAACCCCCGCCGGGTGGAACGCGGGCATATTCAATATGATACGCAGCCTATCGGAAAACGTCATTGTGCCGATTGCGGGCGTTATCATTACCTTTGTCATGTGCTACGAACTAATCCAGCTTGTAATCGAAAAAACAATCTGCACGATCTCGACACTTGGATTTTCTTCAAGTGGATTTCAAAACCTTTGTTGCGGTGCTGCTGGTAACAAATACTTGGAACATCGTCATGGGCGTATTTGACATTACACAGAGCGTCGTCAACGACAGCGCGGGCGTTATCATATCCGACACAAGCATAGATATTGCAACCGTTATCACCGATATAGAAGCAAAGCTGGACGCTATGAGCGTCGGCGGGCTTTTGGGGCTATGGTTTCAATCACTCTTTGTGGGGCTTACCATGAAAGCGTTGTCTATCTGTATCATGCTGGTGGTGTACGGGCGCATGATTGAAATATACCTTGTAACGAGTATCGCCCCTATCCCCGTTGCGACAATGGTAAATCGTGAATGGGGCGGCATGGGACAGAACTACTTAAAATCCTTGCTTGCCCTCGGTTTTCAGGCTTTTCTAATTCTTGTGTGCGTCGGTATTTATGCGGTTTTGATACAGACAATCGCAGCAACCGATGACATATCCGGCGCGATCTGGTCTTGCATGGGCTATACCGTCCTCTTGTGTTTTACGCTTTTCAAAACGGGAAGCCTTGCAAAATCCGTATTCAGCGCGCATTAAGGGGGTGCAGATGAAGAAATACAAAATCATTTACGCCGATCCCCCTTGGAGATACGCGAGAAGCAAGGTACAGGGCGCAGCGGAAAAGCACTATCCCACTATGAGTATTGAGGAACTTTGCGCTTTACCCGTCAAAGAAATTGCGGATAAGGACTGTATTTTATTCCTATGGGCGACGTTCCCGCAGCTTAAAGAAGCGTTGCAGTTAATCAAGGCTTGGGATTTACCTATAATCCGTTGCCTTTGTATGGTTAAAGCAAAAATCGGAATCGCCCACTTGGTTTTATGGCTTGGGCTTTTGGACGCGAGGAAATGCGGAAATCTGCTTGCTTGCTACCAAAGGACACCCGAAGCGACAATCAAACAAGGTACATCAATTTATTATTTCCCCTGTTGAGCAGCACAGCAAAAAGCCGGATATAACGCGGGAAAAGATACTTGCCCTTATGGGCGACCTACCGCGTATTGAACTGTTTGCAAGGCAGCATACCCCTGGTTGGGACGTATGGGGAAATGAAATCAAAAGCGACATACGGTTTGCCGGAAAGGAGGTTTGAAATGGCGTATGTAACCGTCCCAAAGGATTTAACCAAAATCAAGAGCAAGGTAATGTTCAACCTTACCAAAAGACAATTACTCTGTTTCGGCGCGGCGGTGGCTATCGGGCTACCGCTATTCTTTTTGACAAAGGACAGCGCGGGAACGACAACGGCGGCTTTGTGCATGGTGCTTGCCATGCTGCCCATGTTCCTACTCGCTATGTACGAGAAGAACGGGCAACCGCTGGAAGTGATTATACGGCAATTTGTGGAAGTGAAGTTTCTTCGCCCCAAAGAGCGACCTTATCAGACCAACAATTTTTATACCGCCCTTGCGCGGCAGGAGCGATTAGATAAGGAGGTACGGGCGATTGTCAAAGGAAAAGGGAAAGACCCAAAACAAAAAGCGTAAACTTACGCGGCAGGAAAAGAAACAGATCGACGCGCTTATCCGGCAGTCAAAGGGCGACGGGAAGCCCCATACGGCGCAGGACAGCATACCGTTTGAACGAATGTATAAGGACGGGATTTGCCGCCTTGCAAACGGGCGGTATTCCAAGTGCATTGAGTTTGAAGATATTAACTATCAGCTTGCGCAGCCGGACGACAAGACCGCCATTTTTGAAGCCCTTTGCGATATGTATAACTCTTTTGACGCTTCTATCAGTGTGCAGCTTTCCTTAATCAGCCGCCATGCGAACAAGGAGGATTTCAAGAGCAGTATCACGATTGCCCCACAGAATGACGACTTTGACAGTATCAGAGCCGAATACACCGAAATGCTGCAAACACAGCTTGAACGCGGCAACAACGGGCTTATCAAGACAAAGTTTCTCACCTTTACCATTGAAGCAAAAGATATTAAATCGGCGCGGGCGCGGCTTGCCCGTATCGAAACGGACACCCTCAACCATTTTAAGGTGATCGGCGCGGCGGCGCGGGTATTGGACGGGAAGCAGCGGCTTGAAGTGCTGCATGGGCTTTTCCACCCGGACGGGGAACGCTTCAACTTTGCGTGGGAATGGCTACCCGTAAGCGGCCTTTCCGTCAAAGACTTTATTGCCCCGTCCTCTTTCCGTTTTGGCGACGGGCGAATGTTTCAAATGGGCGGGAAGTTTGGCGCGGTTTCCTTTTTGCAGATTGCCGCGCCGGAACTTTCAGACCGTATGCTTGCCGACTTCATGGAAGCGGAAAACGGGATTGTCGTCAATCTGCACATTCAGAGTATCGACCACAACGAAGCGATCAAGACGATCAAGCGGAAAATCACCGACCTTGACCGTATGAAAATCGAGGAACAGAAAAAGGCAATCCGCAGCGGCTACGATATGGATATAATTCCGTCCGACCTTGCCACCTACGGCGGCGAAGCGAAAAACCTTTTGCGGGATTTGCAGAGCCGGAACGAGCGAATGTTCCTTTTGACGCTGCTTGTCCTGAATATCGCAGACACAAAGCAGAAATTGGACAACGACGTATTTCAGGCCGCAAGTATCGCACAGAAATACAACTGTATGCTCACCCGCCTTGACTACCGGCAGGAACAGGGGCTTATGTCCTCTATCCCATTGGGCGAAAACCTAATCCAAATCCAGCGGGGCTTGACGACTTCCAGCACCGCCATTTTCGTCCCCTTTACGGTACAAGAGCTGTTCCAAAGCGGCGAAGCGTTGTATTACGGCTTAAACGCATTATCGAATAACATGATTTTGTGCGACAGGAAAAGGCTGAAGAACCTAACGGCTTGATACTCGGCACACCCGGCAGCGGCAAGAGTTTTTCGGCAAAGCGCGAGATCACCAACGCTTTTCTCATTACCGCAGACGATATTATCATTTGCGACCCGGAAGCGAATATTACCCCCTTGTGGAACGGCTGAAAGCAGGTTATCAAGGTTTCGCAGAACAGCACGCAGTACATTAACCCGATGGATATAAACCTCAATTACAGCGAGGGCGACACGCCCATAGCCTTAAAGAGCGATTTTATCCTTTCCTTTTGCGAGTTGATTATGGGCGGCAAAAACGGGCTGGAAGCGGTTGAAAAGACTTTGATTGACCGCGCCGTTATCAGCGTGTACCGCAGCTACCTTGCAGACCCGAAGCCGGAGAATATGCCGATTTTGGGCGACCTCTACAATGAAATCAAGAAGCAGCCGGAAAAGGAAGCGCAGCGTATCGCGTCGGCATTGGAACTCTATGTAAACGGCAGCTTGAATGTGTTTAACCATAGGACAAACGTTGATATTCATAACCGCCTTGTCTGCTTTGATATTAAAGAACTCGGCACCCAGCTACGAAAACTCGGTATGCTCATTGTCCAAGATCAAGTTTGGAACAGAGTTACCATAAACCGCAGCGAAGGCAAGGCGACGCGGTACTATATCGACGAGTTTCATTTGCTGCTCAAAGAGGAACAGACCGCAGCGTACAGCGTTGAGATTTGGAAGCGTTTTAGAAAATGGGGCGGTATTCCGACAGGTATCACCCAAAACGTGAAAGATTTGTTATCGTCCCGCGAGGTGGAGAACATTTTTGAAAACAGCGATTTTGTGTATATGCTCAACCAAGCCCAGGGCGACAGGGAAATCCTTGCAAAGCAGCTTAACATTTCGCAGCAGCAAATGACCTATGTAACCCATTCCGACGCGGGCGAGGGGCTTATCTTCTATGGCAACGTGATTTTGCCCTTTATTGACCGTTTCCCGCAAGATACGGAACTCTATCGTGTAATGACGACCAAACCCGGCGAGGTGTCGGCATGAGGATAGAAATGGACAAAATCTATTGCGGCGACAGCTTGCAGGTGCTTCAAACCTTGCCGGAAAATGCAGTTGATTGTTGCGTAACGTCCCCACCCTACTATGCCTTGCGGGACTACGGCGCAGACGGGCAGATCGGACGGGAAGCAACGCCGGAGGAATATGTTTCCCGTATTACGGCGGTATTCCATGAGGTAAAGCGGGTGCTTACGCCGGAGGGTACTTGTTGGCTGAATATCGCGGACACTTATTGCGGCACAGGCAGCAAAGCCGACCACCAAGACCCCAAATACCCCAAAGGCAGGAACGGGCAGCAAGTGGCGTTTAACCACCGCGCCCCCGGCTGCAAGCCCAAAGATTTAATTGGTATTCCGTGGCTTGTAGCCCTCGCCTTGCGGGGCGACGGTTGGTATTTGCGCAGTTCTATCATTTGGCAACAAAACAAACCCCATGCCGGAAAGCACGCGGGACAGGCCGACCCGCTGCTATGAATATGTGTTTCTGCTTACCAAGTCAAAGAAGTATTATTACGATTGGCAAGCAGTAGCCGAGCCGATAGCCCCCACAACGGCGGGGCGGCTGAAAAGCGGAGTTAGCAAAGGAAATAAGTATAACGTTACTGTTCCGGGGCAAAACCAACCGCAGAAAATCAACCGCCCCCGCGAAAAGGCGCATACGCCGACGAGTTGATTTCTCCCGTCCGCAGCCGCCGCAACGTTTGGCAGATTAACAATGTCGGCTATCATGGCGGGCATTTCGCAGCGTTCCCGCCGAAACTTGCGGAAACGTGCATTTTGGCGGGCTGTCCCATCGGCGGGATTGTCCTTGACCCCTTTTTCGGCAGCGGCACGACGGGCATGGTAGCAAAACGGCTTAACCGCCGCTATATCGGCATTGAGTTAAACCCCGACTATTGCGAACTTGCAAAACAGCGGATTGGAGGTGATGAAGATTGAGCAAGGAACTGAAAGCCCCCGACAAGGTAACGCAAAAAATGACCCGCGACGGTGCGGTTGCGGAAAACCTCACGACGGGCGAAACGTCCAGTATCAGCGAAAGGCCGCAGGAAGAAAACTATTCAGCCCCCGCAGGGGTGGCAGCGGAAAAGGTTGTGCAGCATATCGGCGCAGAGATTGAGCGACACGCAGCAAAAGGCGCGGAGAAAAAAGCCCTTGACGCGACGCAGCCTAAAACCCATTCTTCCCGCTTGCAGTTTTCCGAAGCGGAACGGGCAACGCCGGAACTTCAAAAAGCGATCAAGAAATCGGATAAGGCGGCAGACTGTTTAGACGCAGCGCGGGCGGCTATCCCCAAGCAGACCAAAATCAAGAAAGAGCGCGTTTTTGACGAAGCGAAAGGCAAGGCAAAGACGCGCCTTTCCTTTGAAAAGACGGATAAGCCCCCAAACGGCAAGTTGCGGCATAACCCCTTATCCCGTCCGGCACAGGAGTTAAACAGTACCGTACATGGGAAAATCTACGAGGTAGAGAAAGAAAACGTCGGTGTGGAAAGCGGGCACCGGGTAGAACTTGCCGGAGAGAAAGCGGGCGGCATGGCGGCGCGGGCAGTTAAGGGCGGCATACGCCGCCATAAGCTGAAACCCTACCGGGCAGCGGCGGCAGCGGAAAACAAGCGGTAAAGGCAAACGCAGATTTTCTCTATCAAAAGGCGTTGCACGATAACCCCGCGCTTGCGCACTCCAACCCCATTTCCCGTTTTTGGCAGAAGCAGCGCATTAAAAAGCAGTATGCAAAAACGCTGAAAGCGGGCGGCAAAGCGAAAAAAACCGCTGAAGCACCGCAAAGGCGGCGAAGAAAACCGCGCAGGAAACCAAACGGGCGACGTTCTTTGTTGTCCGGCATTGGAAAGGCTGCTTGATTGTGGGCGGGATTGCCTTTATCGTGCTGCTGCTTTTCGGCGGGCTGTCCTCTTGCTCCCTCTTTGGCGGCAACAGCGGCAGCGGCTTGATTGCGTCGTCCTATCTCTCCGAGGACGCGGATATAACGGGCGCGGAAAGCGCGTATGCCGCTATGGAAGCCGAGTTACAAGATATGCTGGACAATATCGAAAGCGAATACCCCGGCTATGACGAATACCGGGTAAACGCGGACGAGATCGAGCATGACCCTATGTGCTAATTTCTATCCTTTCCGCGTGGCATGAGGGCGTGTTTACACTCGATGAAGTGCAAAGCACCCTTGAAATGCTCTTTGAGAAACAGTATATCTTGACGGTCGAGGAAGAAGTACAGGTACGCTACCGCACCGAAACAAGGACGGACAGCGAGGGCAACCCCTATACGGTTGAAGTCCCCTATAACTATTACATTCTTCATGTGGATTTGGAAAACTTCAACCTCTCCCATGTCCCCGTTTACATCATGGGCGAAGAACAGCTATCCATGTACGCTATGTATATGTCGTCGCTGGGAAACAGACCCGACCTTTTCCCGCAATCCGGCTATGTGTCTAAATACTATGAAAACCCGCCCGCCGATTATGAAGTACCCGCCGCGCTGCTGGGTTCCGATGAAAAGTTTGCGCGGCTCATGGAGGAAGCAGATAAATACGTCGGTTTTCCCTATGTGTGGGGCGGCAGCACCCCGGAAACCTCTTTTGATTGCAGCGGCTTTGTGAGTTATGTGTTGACGAACAGCGGCCTATACAATACGGGCAGACTTGGGGCGCAAGGGCTTTACAACATCTCAACCCCTGTTTCTAACCCGCAGCCGGGGGATTTGGTGTTCTTTACGGGTACATACGACACCCCCGGCGTTTCCCATGTGGGGATTTATGTGGGCGAGGACGGGGACGGAAGCCCCGTCATGCTGCATTGTGGCGACCCTATCCAGTATTCAAAGCTGGACACCAGCTATTGGCAATCCCACTTTTACGCCTACGGGCGGTTAAATTACAATTAAAAGGAGTTGAAAAATGAATATTGTATCTTTTGGCGGCGGCACGAATAGTGCCGCCTTACTTATTGGCCTATACAAGCACAAAATCCCGATTGACCTTATCACCTTTGCCGATACGGGCGCGGAACACCCGCATACCTATCAATTTATCGAGATAATCAATCAATGGCTTGCGGAACACGGTATGCCGCAGATTACCGTTGTGCAGTATGTTGACCGCTACGGCAACCGCCTATCTCTTGAAACCGAGTGCTTGCGCTCTCATACGCTCCCGTCGATTGCCTACGGGCATAAGCGTTGTTCGCAGAAACACAAAATCGCACCGCAGGAAAAGTTTTGCAACCACTATGCGCCTTGCCGCGAAGTATGGCAGCGCGGCGAGAAAGTCAACCGCTATATCGGCTATGACGCGGGAGAAGTGAAACGGTATGAACATTCCCGCAAGTACAACGAAGCCGACAAAAAATATCATAACCGCTACCCCCTCATTGAAGAATGGGGCTGGAACAGGGACGATTGTATCCGGGAAATCAAAGCGGCAGGATTGCCGCAGCCGGGTAAATCGTCCTGTTTCTTTTGTCCGAGCATGAAGAAACAAGAGATTTTATATCTCAAAGAACACTATCCCGATCTATTTAACCGGGCGGCGACTTTGGAAGAAAACGCTATGCCCTATCTTAAAACCGTTAAGGGATTGGGGCGCAGCTATTCATGGAAAGAACAGTTTGGAAAGGAGTAAATGACTATGGCGAACACGAAACTTGACCGTATCGAAAGGGATATTGAGAAAACGAGGGCAAAAATCCTTGAACAGCAAAAGAAGCTGAAAGACCTTGAAGCGCAGAAAGTCGAGGAAGAAAACGCGCAGATCGTGCAAATGGTAAAGGCGGTACACCTTGACGGGACGCAGCTTGCCGCGTTCCTCTCCGCTTACGCCAGCGGCGAAATCACCTTGCCGCAGCCGGAAGCCACTTACCCCGCCGAACAGGAGGACAACGACAATGAAGAATAAAAAGATAATCCGAAAGTTTACCGTATTGCTTGCCGCACTGGTTATCATGTGCGGCTTTTCTGTTACCGCTTATGCGGGCGGTGGCGATGAAAGCGACGACACGCCTACCCCCGTAACCGAGGAAACCCCCGCGCCGGAAACCGAGCCGGAAGAAACGACGGGCGGCTATGAGCCGCAGCCCCTTACCCCGGACGGGAATATGTCCCTTGTGGACGATATAACGGGTGAAGCGTCCGGCGACAAGCAGTTTATCACCGTCGTTACCAAAAGTGGCAACTATTTTTACATCATCATTGACCGCGCCGAGGACGGGGAAAATACCGTCCATTTCCTTAACCAAGTGGACGAAGCGGATTTAACCGCCCTTATGGAGGACGGGCAGACCGAAGCCCCCGTTTGTAGCTGCACCGATAAATGCGTTGCCGGAAGCGTCAACACCGCTTGCCCGGTTTGCAGCGTCAACATGAGCGAGTGCGCGGGTGTGGAAGCCGAGCCGGAGCCGGAAGAAACCGAGCAGCCGCCGGAAGAAGAAAAAGGCGGCGGCATGGGTATTCTGCTTGTCGTGCTGCTTGTTGCCGCAGCGGGCGGCGGCGCGTTCTACTACTTTAAGATTTTGAAGCCCAAAAAGGACGCGGCGAAAGGCAGCAGCAGCCTTGACGACCTTGATTTTGACGAGGACGACGAGGAAACGGAAGTAGTCGAAACCGAACAGACCGAGCAGGAGGACGATAATCTATGAAACTTGTAATTGCAGAAAAACCGAGCGTCGGGGCGGCGATTGCCGCCGTTATGGGCGCGAATGAAAAGCGCAGCGGATATTTTGAGGGCGGCGGCTACCTTGTGTCGTGGTGTATCGGGCATTTGATTAGCCTTGCAGACGCGGCGACCTACAATGAACAATTCCGTAAATGGAAGTACGACGATCTTCCCATTGTCCCGCAGGAGTGGCAGTTTATTGTTGCCAGCGGCAAGGAGCAGCAGTTTTCCATTCTCAAAGACCTTATGCACCGCAGCGACGTTACCGAGATTATCAATGCTTGCGACAGCGGGCGCGAGGGGGAACTCATTTTCCGCTTTGTCTATGAACAGGCGAATTGCAAAAAGCCTTTTCCCGCCTTTGGATTAGCAGCATGGAAGCAAGTGCAATCCGCGAGGGCTTTTCAAATCTCAAAGACGGGCGCGGCTATGACAACCTCTATCAATCCGCGCTTTGCAGAGCAAAGGCCGATTGGCTCATTGGCATTAACGCGACCCGCCTTTTCTCTATCCTCTACCATAAAACATTGAATGTCGGCAGAGTGCAAACGCCCACCCTTGCTATGCTGGTAAACCGCGACTATGCAATCAGCAGCTTTAAGAAAGAGAAATATCATGTCGTCCGGCTGGACGTTGGCGGCGTTGCCGCCCTTTCCGAAAGGCAGGACGACGAAGCGGCGGCGCGGCAGATGAAAGCGGCTTGCGAGAAATCGCAGGCCGTTTGTACTTCCCTTAAAAAAGAGAAAAAGACCGCAGCCCCGCCGAAACTGTTTGACCTCACCGCCTTGCAGCGGGAAGCAAACCGTTTGTATGGGTTTACGGCGAAACAGACCCTTGACTATGCGCAAGCCCTTTATGAAAAACGGCTTTTGACCTATCCCCGCACCGACAGCAAATATATCACTTCCGATATGGAGGGCAGCACAAAGGAACTTATCACCGGCCTTTGCGCTGCTCTCCCCTTTATGCAGGGCGTGAAGCTGCAAGCCGACCTTGCGAGGATTTGCGACAACAGCAAAGTAACCGACCATCACGCCATTTTGCCGACAGCGGAGTTTGTGAAAACGGGCTTTTCTTCCCTTGCCGAAAGTGAGAAAAAGCTAATGACCTTGTGTGCGCAAAACTGCTTTGCGCCGTTGCCGCGCCCTATGAGTATGAAGCGGTTACGGCGGTTTTCACTTGCGGCGGCTATACCTTTACCGCAAAGGGCAGGACGACGCTTTGCGAGGGTTGGCGCGAGATTGAAAGACTATCCCGCGCCGCGTCCGGGGAACAGGACGAGGACGCAGAGCCGGAAGCGGTTTTACCCCCGCTTGCCGAGGGGCAGACCTTTGACAATCCGGCAGCGGAGATCTCCGAACGTTACACGCAGCCCCCAAAGGCATTTACCGAAGATACGTTACTTTCGGCTATGGAGAGTGCGGGAAAGGAGGACACGCCGGAGGACGCGGAGCGCAAAGGGTTAGGCACCACCGCGACGCGGGCGGGTATCATTGAAAAACTCATTAGCGCGGGCTTTGCCGAGCGCAAGGGCAAAAAGCTAATCCCCACAAAGGACGTATAACCTTGTCGCTATTCTGCCCGACAGCCTTACGTCCCCGCAGCTTACGGCAGAATGGGAAACGCGCCTTACCGGGATTGCAAAGGGCAGCGACAGCCCCGCCGACTTCATGCGCGGGATTGAGGAAATGACAGCGGGGCTTGTCAAGACCTATTCCGCGATTTCCGAGGATAAAGCGAAGCTGTTTACCCCGCAGCGGGAAGCAATCGGCACTTGCCCCCGTTGCGGCGCGGCGGTTTACGAGGGCAAGAAAAACTTTTACTGCTCCGACAGGGCTTGCAGCTTTGTGATGTGGAAGAATGACCGCTTCTTTGAGCAGCGCAAAAAGGCTTTCACAAAGGCGATTGCCGCCGCCCTTTTGAAAGACGGAAAGGTAAAAATCAAAGGTATGTACTCGACCAAGACGGGAAAGACCTTTGACGGAGTTGTGCTGCTTGCCGACACAGGCGGCAAGTATGTAAACTTCCGCGTCGAGCAGAACCGAAAATGATAAGCTTGATGAAAAGCAATACCGCGCCGTAAAGAAAATGACCCGCGCCGCTTGTGCAAACAACGATTGCGGGAATTGTCTGCTGCTGGACGACGGGGAAACTTGCGTTTGTGTGCAGAGTATCAGCTATTCGCTGCTATGCCGCTATTTCCGCGAAGCGGTATTACCCGCCGACAGGCAGCTTTGCGAACAGATCACCCGCAGCGGGGAAACCGATTTGAAGCGTTGCGCGGTATGCGGCAGCACGTTTGCGGCGGGCAGCAACCGGGCGAAATACTGCCCCGATTGCGCGGCAAAGATACGCCGCAGACAGAAAGCCCAAAGCGAGAGAAACAGCGTTTACGGATAAAAACAACTACATAGCAAGCACAGCAAACGAGTACCCGTTTGCGAGAAATGCCCGCGCTTCCCATAGAGAGCGCGGGCATTTTGCTTGTTGGGATAGTCCCAAACCCTTATATGACCGAGAAAGGACGTGATGAAAGAATATGCCGTATTCCTCATACGACCATGACAAATTAGAAGCCGCCGAAACCATGCGGATAGAACGCCGGATATATTTTGAAGCAAAGGACAGGGAGATTGCCCCTTATGCTTCCTTGCCGATTGCGCAGCTACTTTCCATGCGCAGCGAAAGCGCGGCGGCAGAACAGGCGATTTTTGACGACCTTAAAGAACGCGCCGCCGCATGGGAAGAACAGGCGGGAAGAACGCTTTTGCTGGATAAAACACTTGAATATGTGAGAACGCCGCACGTCCAGCACACCGCTAACGAGTGGCAGACCACCGAGCATAACCGCCATATTCGCAGCAACCGGGTATATCAGATGAATTACTACATTTACGAGAATACCCGCTACGACAAAGAAGCGCAGAAATCTATCCCGTATTCATGGACGCTTACATGGAGCGTGCGCACCAACAGCCCAAGCAGAACCCAAGCGAAGATTGCCGGACAAGATAGAAAGGTTTTCACCGACAAGGCAGCTATGGAAAAGTATCTGAATGGGCGTATCAAAGCGTATGACCGCTTGTTTACGGAAATCTCCCCGCCTATCCCGCAGGAGTACGCCGACTATTTCAAAGTAAACGGTATGCTCATGCCGGACTACACCATAGAGGGCGAAGAACCCCCGCAGCAGCAACAGGCGGCAGCTATCCCCGAAAATACCGGGCAGGAAAAGGAGCGTGAACACATGAGCGAACAGTTTTCTATTATGATAGGCAACCGCAGCCGCTTTGACGCGGGCGACCCCGGCGGCTATTGGTTGGATATGCCCGCCACAAAGGAGCAGTTGCACGAAGCTATGCGGAACGTCGGCATTACCGCCGACAACCCGCAGGATTTTTCCATTCGCGGCTATTCCGACGACCCGGAGAAACATATTGCCTTGCCTTATGAAATGGTATGCGCCGCCGACGTGGACGAACTCAATTTTCTTGCGGCGCGGCTCGAACAGCTTGACCCCGCCGAGGTTGGCAAGCTGAACGCAGCTTTGCAGCAGAAAAACGGGCTTGCAAATATTGGACAGGTAATTGACTTCACCTACAACGTGGATTTTTACGTCCATATCCCCGAAGTACATAACTACCACGATTTGGGCGACTATTACTTAAATCAATCCGGCATGGTACAAATGCCCGAAGAATGGAAAGGCGGCATTGACCTTTCTACTTTTGGCAGGAACGCTGCCGCGCAGGAAAAAGGCGCGTTTACCGAGTACGGCTATATCGTGGAAAGCGGCGACGAGTGGGAACGGCAGTTTGAGGGGCGCGAAGTGCCGGAAGAATACCGCATTATGAGTTACCCGCAGCCGGAGCGCGGCGAACAGGACAAAGCTATATGGACGCAGCCGAAACGCAGCAAGCAAGACGCACAGGCCGCAGAGCCGCAGCAGCCCCGCCCCGTCGTCCCCATTATCCTTACTTCCGAAAAGCCCGCCGAAAAGGTAAAGGAGATCACCGCGCGTTTGGAACAGGGCGTACAGGCGATTTTTGACAGCGACCGCTACAAAGAGTTTCTAACCGCTATGTCAAAGTTCCATGATTATAGTTTGAATAACACTATCCTAATTGCTATGCAGGGCGGCAATTTGGTAATGGGCTTCCGTCAATGGGAAAAGGAGTTTGACCGCCATGTAAAGAAAGGCGAGAAAGGCATTAAAATCTTTGCCCCCGCGCCCTACAAGGTGAAAAAGCTGGTTGATAAAATCGACCCCGAAACGAGAAAGCCCATGCTTGACCGCGAGGGAAAAGTGGTAAAGGAAGAAAAGGAAATCACCGTCCCCGCCTTTAAGGTTATAACCGTCTTTGATATTTCGCAGACCGAGGGCAAGGAGTTTCCCGACCTTTCCGTTAAACCGCTGCTTGCCGATGTGGAGCAGTACGAGGATTTTTTCGCCGCCCTTGAAAAAGCGTCCCCCGTCCCGATTGCATTTGAGCAGATCACAAACGGCGCAAATGGGTATTTCAGTTTGACCGACAAGCGTATTGCAATCAAAGAGGGCGTGAGTGAATTACAGGCGGTAAAGACCGCCATTCACGAAATCGCCCATGCGAAGCTGCACGACGTAGACTTAAACGCCCCGCCGGAGCAGCAAAACCGCGTTGACCGCCATACCTGCGAGGTAGAAGCGGAAAGCGTCGCTTATACGGTTTGCCAGCATTTCGGCCTTGATACTTCCGATTACTCTTTCGGCTATGTGGCTGGTTGGAGCAGCGGCAAGGAAATGACCGAGTTAAAAGCGTCCCTTGAAACAATACAGACCACCGCAAAGGAACTCATTACCGAGATTGAGGGGCATTTTACCGAGTTGCAGCAGCAGCGGCAAGCCGAGCAGGAGCAGGGCGATACCTTTTCCATTTATCCAGTTAAAAGCGCGGGGGACGAAACAAGGGACTTGCGCTTTGAGCCTTATGACCGTCTGCAAGCGGCTGGACTTACCATTGACCGGGTAAATTATGAACTCGTCTATACTGCACCGCTTACAAAGGATATGACGCTGGGCGACATTTGGGAAAGGTTTAATATCGACCACCCCGCCGACTTTAAGGGGCATAGCCTTTCCGTTTCCGACATTGTTGTGCTTCATCAGAACGACGAGGACACCGCCCACTATGTAGACAGTATCGGTTTTCAGCAAGTGCCGGAGTTTTTGCAGGAGCAGCAGACCCCCGTATTTGACAAGCTGCCGCCCGAACAGCAGCAAGCCTTGTCCGACACCGTACAAGACACTTTGCAAATGCTGGTTGACGCAGACAAGCGGATTTATGGCGACGTTACGGGCAAGACCCTTGAAGCAATCGCGGCGCAAGGATATTCCTACAAGGACGGGCAGCTTGAAAAGCAGCAGCCGGAAGCGACCCCCGACAGCCTTTTGACGGGTGAAACCGTTAGAACGCCGAGGGGCAATTTTCATATTACCGATATGAGCCGTGAACAGATCGAAGCGGCGGGATTTGGTTTTCACCATGCGTCGGAGGACGGGAAGTATCTCATTATGGGGAATGGCACACAGGCTTATGCCATAGCCGCCGAGCAGCCGCAGCGGGATAATCCCTTAAAGCACGTCGAGGACACCATAGAGCAGAACGACAACAATTTTGACGGGCTTATCAACAATACGCCGCAAACGCCCACCGTTGCAGATTTTGAGCAGCGGGCAAAGGCGGGGGAAGCGATTTCCGTTACCGACCTTGCAAAAGCGGTAAAAGCCGAGAAACGGGAACAGCCGCAGAAAAAACCGTCCATTTTGAAGAAGCTGGACGAATACAAGAAACAGGCGGCGCAGCAGCCGAAAGATAAACAGAAAGAGCATAAAAAGGATTTGGAGGTTTGATAGCATGAATACCCGCTTTACCATTGAGGAAGAAAACATTGTTGCGATCTACGCCGAGGACAGCCGGGAAACAACGCTTGAAAATATCCTTGCCGCCATGCCTACATGGACGAGGATATGCGCCAGCTTGCCGCCGCAGCGGTGAACAAGCTGCAAGCCATGACGGACAGCGAGTTTCCGAAAGGGAGTTTATCTTGACCGACGAGGAATAGCCCATAGAAAACAGGGGCGCGGTTGCCGATTTCCGGCACCGCGCCCCTGTTCTTTTTTGTCCTTGCGTGGACAATTAGAAAGCCGTTTTTGCGGGTTTGAATATACTTTATCGTCTATGTCGTTTTCATGCGCTGGAAGCCGCAGAAACACAGGCGTTTTCAGCCCTTAACATTCCACTTGCCACCCATGTTTTGCGCCTTATCGCTCCTGCTCCCGCGCCTGCTTTGGGACGGGTAAAGAATACTATCGACGTTCTTTTTGACAACGCCGTATTCCTGCATTTGCTTCTTGGCTTGCCGATAATCTTCATACAATTTGGTTTTCCTGTCGTTTAAGCTTCTATACTCCTTGCGCAGCGCGGCGAGATCGGGCAGCTTCTTTATCTGCATTTCCTTTAATGCCCTTGCCGCAGCTTCAAACAGGATAATTTCGCTTTCATGCCCCCGCAGATACTTTTCCTTGTCCGGCGATTTTCGGTATTCATCGTAAATCGGTTTTAACTGTCGGTATGTGGTGGTGTGCTTGATAAGCAGCGACAAATCAGACATACGCTGTTCCACTTCCTTAACCGCCTTTGCCGCCGCGTCATGAGCGGTCATAATATCGGCTATCTTGCTTTCAAGTTCGCTATAATACTCAATCTTGTTTTCGGTTAGGAAGTTCATGCTTTTAGCAGCCTGTTTCAGATTATGGATTTTTGCCCACCGTTCATAGCCCGCCGACTGTTGGGCTTTGATACTGTTTTCAAGATCGACGACAAGCCGGATTTTCTTATCTTCCCGCAGCGTTTTTGTTTTGGCAACATACACGCCCTTGATACGCTCCTTTATCGCTTCTTCCGTATAGGCCGCGCCGAGCGTCTTTGTGCGGGTAAACCGTTCCTGTCCGGCAGCGCGAAAGGAAATGTATTTGCCCTGTTTGATTTCATACCCCATTTCCTGCAAGCGGCGCAGCAGTTCGTCAAAATCTTTCACTTGGGGAATGAGAGTATCTATCGCCGTTTTCAGCTTTGCTTTGTAGCTTGTCCCTTGCTTTTCGGCGGTGTATTCTGCATAGCTTTTTCCCTTGTCCTGTCCCGGTACGACGACGGATAGCCCATGCTCTTTACATATCCTGTCGCTGGTGCGCCGGATAAAGTGATAGCTTTGCTTGTTGGAATGGTACTTTTTGTAGTCAACGAAGCTAACCGCGTTGAAAATCAAGTGATTATGCAGATGGTCTTTATCGACGTGAGTTGTCAAAACAAACTCATACTTGCCGCCTAATACCGCCCCGGCAAGTTCCATGCCGATTTTGTGCGCTTCTTCCGGTGTGGTTTCTCCCACCGCAAAGGATTGTATCAAGTGCCGCCCTAAATGTGTGCCGCGATCTCCGGCAGCTTCCCGCGTCCATGCAAACTCAATATCGGCGGTTTCCAGCCGCAGCCGAAAGAGGACGCAAGCAGCTTCCCGTCTGTCTTTTCGGGATTTAAGATATAGTCTATCGCAGCCTTTAAGGTTGATTTAATAGGGTGCGTCTTTGTAACCGCCATATCTCGTCCACCGCCTTTTTAATGTCCTCTATATCCTGCCTGTAAACCGTCCCCGTCGCATTGGCGCGTTTTGCAATTTGGTTGATGTTCCGGCTCACCGCTTGCAGTTCCCGGATATATGCTTTTGTGTCGCTTCGGTCAACGACAAGAATATACCCGTCTATCGCCATTTTACGGAAGTATGCCCCATACTGCTTTATGGGAAGCTGCTTCATCTTCTCGTCGATCAGCCGCTTTTCTTCTTCCGTAACGTAAAACTTCATCTGTATATTTCTCTTTCGGTTTTCCATTTCCGCACCGCCTTTCGGTATAAGGGTTTGGGATTATCCCAACAAGCACTTTTCGCAAACGGGTACTCGTTTGCTGTGCTTGCTATCTACTCCTTATCCCGTTTCAAAGGCAGCGTTTGTTGCACTCTCTTTCTAATTTGGCGCAAAAAAAGATTGCAGCCCTATGCGCTGCAATCTCCTGCTTCCCATATTGTGAGGTTAGTCCTCTGCTTGTTCGACTTCTGTTATCTCCCTTGCCGTTGCGGTTACAATCCGTATGCCTTTATCGCTCATACCGTCCAGCAGCGCGTCAAGCTGCCGCCGCCCGGTGGATTTCTCCGCATTGCTGTTCGGGAAGAAAAATTGATCTACCGAAATATGATACCGGGTTACAAGGTCATAGAATACCTGTAAACTCGGCTGTTGTCCCTTGTTCTCGATATTCGCAAGGTAGCGCGGGGAAATATATAACTCGTCGCTTACCTTTTTGCGGCTCTCGCCGTATTCATTTCTCGCGGCTTTTATAGCTGCCCCGAAAGCCTTAAAGTCGTACAATGGTACGGGTCTTTTTGCCATTTTCATTCACCCTGTTACATTTTACAGTTCACCTTTCTTTTTGGATATGTCCACACAATTCATATCATTAGGTTAAATACTTCCTGTTGTGTATTGACAGTAGACTGATTTTCTGATAAAATAAAATTTATGTAAAAGGAGGCGGCGTTTATGTTGCATAGCATGCGTATTAGATAAGCATTGAAAAAAAGGATTTTCCCATTTTCAACATGGGCTTTTTTGTCATGCTTATTTTGCGGATGCTATACAAAAAACTAACGACGTATAGATATAGTATAGACATAGTGCAAGCTATGCCTTAGTTTTGTTGTACTGCTCTGTGCATTATAAATGCAGGTCAATGCTCATGTTGAGGATTGACCTGCATTTTTTTGTGTAAAAAGGACGAGTGAAATATAATGCTTAAAAAATATTGGATAAAATGTCCGATTTGTAACGGAAAGACGAGAGTTCAAGTATTTCATAATACTGTATTAAAAGATTTTCCTCTTTTCTGCCCTAAATGCAAATTGACGCATATCATTGATGTAGAAAAATTAGAGATTGTAATCAAAAATACAGAAAAACAAACTTTTATTATTTAGAAGAAAGGATATAAAAATGAAACGTTTACCTAAATATACGCCTGCGGAAGTACGGAATGATCCATACGGATTTACTTACAAAGAAATGTCGGAAGTTATTGGCGAGAATGAAGCAAAAGCCTTATATGAAGAATTATATAAGCAATTACCACGCAAAAAAAATCTATCAATGTTGGTAAAAAATATTTGCAAAAGCAGTGATACTGAAAAGTATGTTTACGAACTGAAAGACAACAAATACATTGAAACGGTTTTTATCAAGCGGCGAGATGGTGGAACTGTTTGCGTGAGCACACAAGTCGGTTGTCCTGTTGGTTGTATTTTTTGTGAGTCCGGGCGAAATGGCTTTGTTCGTAATCTAACATCGTCAGAAATCGTACAACAGATTATATTGTTGCGTCGAAAAGTAAACCGTATCGTTTTTATGGGTATGGGAGAGCCTTTATTCAATTATGACAACTTGATAAAAGCAATCCATATTCTCCGAGATAGATATGGGCTCAACTTTCCAACCGACGGCATTACCATATCAACAGTTGGTCCGGTCGATCAATTAAAAAAATTGCGCGAGGAACATCTTAAAATTCAGTTGACAATATCTTTACACGCAGCAACACAATCTGCAAGAAATCGTATTATTCCTCACATGCGCATATATGCTATTGAAGATGTTGTTAAGCAAGCCTTATCCTATTCTGAAAGGCATAATCGCAAAATTGTCTTTGCGTATTTGCTTTTACCGGGTATAAATGACCGGCCCTCAGATGTAAGACAACTTGCAAAATGGTTTCGGGGCAAAAAAGTTATGATTAACGTGTTACAATACAACCCAACAAGCAATTCAAGAATTAAAGCACCACAGAAACGGGAAATAGTTGCATTCAAACATCAATTAGAGCAAGCAGGACTTGAAGTTACTATGAGAGTTTCTCATGGCAGAGAGATTAACGCGGCTTGTGGACAGTTAGCTAACACATATAATAAATTCAAAAAAAAATGATTAAAAGTGCCAGACGCATAGACGCAGAGCCGATAACGCATTAGGTCAAAAAACCTATGTGTTATCGGCTTTTTTATTTAATATTGCGCAAAAGCCGCTGTTCCCTATTATAGAATGGATTGCGGGTAGTGTATTAAAGTCGCCCTTTTTTAAGGATACGGCGGTATCGGGGAGGTATCGCCGTGTCCATTTTTATTTACTGTAACCCGCCTAATGCTTTGCGGTCAAAAAAAGCTATGCTCCGCAAGCGGGATATTCCGGCTATGAATGTGAACTGTCAATACATTTAGCTACTGCTTACATTTCCTTTGCGCCCGTCCGCGTCTTGCGGACGGGCGCATTTTGCTTTTTTCAACTTTTTTTCTGAAAAGCGCACTCAAGAGCCATCTCCCGAACGGTACGGAGCGAAAGGGGCAGAGAGGACAAGCCCTT
>ENA-OQIO01000124-OQIO01000124.1-human-gut-metagenome-genome-assembly--contig:-NODE-124-length-36611-cov-3.148723_pt1 | contig 36611 bp, 46 predicted proteins | sample MGYA00242573_ERZ504737 | MGnify/ENA primary metagenome ERZ504737 (study PRJEB26092, sample SAMD00036203) | human gut metagenome | host: Homo sapiens | study: EMG produced TPA metagenomics assembly of...
TTTGTTGATATTTATAAAGAGGATAAACTTTTGCACCAATTTGCAACCGCTCAGTCTAAAAAGGGAAAGTTGATTTCGTATGAGGCTTCCGGTAACAGAAAAAAGATTAAATATCTAAACGCTAAAAAGCGTGATGCCTTAGAAAAGCAGCTTGCGGATAATTTGTTACTTTATGACGAAAAAATATATAAAATAACCAAATATTCCAAATGATTTATACAATATTATATTAGGCGGAATATCCCAAAAAATATATACATGTAACTCAAAACGTACAAAAGTAGTTCAGTTACAAACTACTTTTGTACGTTTTGTCAATTTTTTAACAATTGTTTATACAAAATCAACAAAATCAAAAAAAACTATTGATTTTTTTGTGCAATAGTGCTAAGATTTAGTTGTAATCAAAAAACAAACGAAATAGTTTGTTCAATATTTGTTAATTGATTGCAAATAACTAATTAATAATCAGGCGTATGAAAATCATTTTTATTAAGGTTTTGGTCGGCATTTTGTTTGGTGTGGCTTTCGGGCTCATCTCGGTGCCGTTATCAAAAAAGTTGATTCTTTCAAGAAGTGAAGATCCCGGCGACGTGATTGTTTTAAGGAAAAAGTCAACTTACATATTAACAGCTTGGCAGGGGCTGTGTCGGCAGTCGGTTTTATATTAACGGCTGATGACGAAACGGTGCTGATAAGGAATTTGGCGCTTCTGCTCCCGATGTTGGCTATCGCAATAGTCGATTCGTTAATTCGTAAAATTCCAAATTCGCTTTTGCTGGTTATGATAATCACGCAAGCGGCATATATTGCTTATGTATGCATCACTTCGCATACAATTTATGCATTAATCAATGCAGGCATAGGATTTTTCTTAGGCTTCTTTGCTTTCACAATTCCGTCGTTTCTTAAAGTTCCTGTCGGCGCAGGCGACGTTAAGTATAGCGCAGTGATTGGCATGATAATGTATATAGGTTGCTACTTGCAGGTTATGATGATTGTCGGAATTTTGGTTTTGGCAGTTTACATTATATTGAAAGCTACCAAGCGTGGAGGAATGAAAACCCTTATCCCCATGGGTCCTTTCATTTCCGCTTCAACAGTAATTTCAATGTGTTTCCCGGTGCTTAATTCTCTGGTAGTGCTGGAAAATATGTTTTAATTAACAAATAAATTATTTTAAATCTTATAAGGAGGAAAAACAAATGAGCTTTATTAAGGATGAAAACGGACAGGGCATGCTTGAGTATGTACTTATCATTGCTTTAGTTGCAGTTGTAGCTATCGTAGCTCTTATAGCAGTTAGAACTGTTCTTAAGAACAAGAACCAACAGATTTCTAGTCAGATGAATGCAGCTGATGCTGCTGACTAAAAAGTCAATGTTTCTTTAATTAAATGTGTTATAGGGGGGCAGGGAAACCTGCTCCCCTATTTCATTTAAAAACAACACCTTTATGTTTGAGGGGTGAAAGCTCTTTATGATGACAAAAATTTATAAATACAGGTTAAAAAGAAAAAACGAAGAAGGTCAATCAATGCTTGAATTTGTATTGGTTCTTCCTGTCTTTGCTTTAATTCTTTTTATGGTGCTCGATTACGGCTGGCTCTTTATTAATTATATCGAAGTGTCAAATACTTCCCGTAATGCTGCTCGTATTGCGTGCGTTGAGTATGAAACCGTTAATCTTGAAAACGGCGCCGTTGTCAGTCCTAAGTCGTATACTCTTGACGATTTGGACGATGATGATATCAATGACGAAACTAAGGATATTATCAGGCAGGTTAAAAACTCGCTTCCGAAAAATGTTGATAATGTAAAAATCAAGGTGTCGTATTCAAATGATATTGAGGCTGAGATTGAAACCGAACGGTTAAAAATAGGTCAAGCGGTGACGTTACGATTTATGTTGAATGCAGGATACCCGTTTTTACGCCGATTTTAGGCTCGGGAGCAGATAAAATGCATTATACGCTTAAATCAAGCTCCACATTTAAAGTTGAAAAATCAGACGGCGCTTAATGCGTCTCTTTAATATAAATATAAATTATGATGTAATTAATTATTTTTAGAGGTAAGTTTATGAAAAAGGTTTATTTAATCGCAGTTATAGTTGCAATTATCGCAGGCGTTGCTACATATATGTTTGCAACGGAAATTAACAGTAAAACAAAATTTAAGGATGCAGAAATGGTAACTGTTTTAGTTCCTACTGCCGATATTGAAAAGAACGTTGAAATTACGGCTGATATGTTTGAGGGCGATAATCCTCAAATTGTTACAAAGGAAATTCTTGCCGCAGACGCAACAGATAATTACGTTAAGGCTCAAACAGACCTTGTTGACGACGCAAAGGACGTTCATATGATTACTGTTGATAAGCTTTATGCGAATGAACCTATTAACAAAAACAGGCTTGAAGATAAAAACGGCGATGACGTCGCTCTTTCTCTCAAATTGCCAAAGGGTATGGTTGCTTATTCGTTTGACGCCGGAAGCGTTAAGAGTGTTGACGGTTATATCAGCGAGGGCGATACGGTTGATGTGCTTGTCAGCAAAACAGATGACCAGGGCAAAGTTAAAACAGAAATTGCTTATAAGGGCTTAAAGATTTTAAGAGTTTCTACCAATGCAGATAATTCTACTGCTTCTCAAAGCGGAACGAAGATTACTACATATAACACTCTTACCGTTGAAGTAACAAAGAAGCAGTCGCTTAAGCTTTATGAAATCGAAAGTAAATACGATTATAAGCTTATCCTTAACCCAAGACAAAAGTAATCTACAAGGAGAATCCCTATGAGCAACATTAACATTGTAGTTTGTGCAGAAAAAACCGAATATAAGGTTGCATTAAAAAATAAAATAACAAGTGACGAACTGTCAATTATAGGCTATGCCGATTTACAGCCGGACGCAAAGGTTAGAATTCAAGGCTTTGTTCCCGACGTTGTGGTTTTCGTTCTTGACAGCGAAGATATTAATTCCGATTTCTTCAATTTTGTTGAGGATATTAATTTAGCCTCGTTTGGCTGTTCCGCAATTATTATGACGGACAACGTTACGGTCGATATCGTCAATAATGCGGCGCAAAGCGGCATCAGACGTGTAATGAATATCAATGTCGGCAATGAAGAATTTACAAATACAATTAAGAACGTTGTCGGCAACGAAAAAAAGCTTAACCAAACTTTAATGTTACAAAAAAAGTACGTTCAAGAGTTTATTCGTTTTTCAGCGGTAAAGGCGGCGTAGGTAAAACAACAATTTGTACCAACACAGCCGTTTACCTTGCAACTCTCGGCAAAAAGGTACTTCTTGTTGACCTTGACTTGCAGTTTGGCGATGCGGATATGGCGCTTGACTTGAATCCGAGTGAAACAATAGTTGACCTTGCAAGAGATACAAACGGCATTTCGATTGATAATTTATCCTCTTGCTGCTGCACTCATGCGTCAGGCTTGTCTGTTCTTGCTTCTCCGAGTTCACCTGAGCTTGCCGAGTATATTCAGTCAAACCATACAAAGGCAATTATCGACGTGGCTCGTAATTATTATGAATATATTATTCTCGATTGCGGCTGTGCACTTACGGACCCTGTTATTACAGCGCTTGAATCAAGCGACGATATCTTTATGGTAAACGATGTTAACATTCTTTCGCTCAAGCGTGCCAAGCTTTGCCAAAATGTTTTGTCCCAAATTAATCAGCAGGATAAGGTAAAGCTTATAATCAATAAGAATGTTAAAAAGAATAATGTTAAAATCAGCGATTTTGAAAATCTTCTCGGCATTGACGCTTATGCTGTTATTTCAAGCGATTTGAAAACAGTAAACAGCTCGCTTAACAGTGGTCAGCCGCTTATTACATATAAGCCGAGAGCGGTTATTGCCAAGGATATTTCTTCTTTTGCTAATAAGCTTATTATGGAAAGAGAAGGCACATTAACGGCAACTACAAAGAAGAAATCATTTGGAAAGAAGAAATAATTAAATGGGATTGTTAGACAGATACGGCGTAAACGGTGAAGAACAGCGAGAGAGGAAAACGCTTTTGCTAAAAGAGGCGGCGAAGTACCTCACGATAAACTTGCAAAAATGGCAATTGAAGACCCGTTTGCAGAAACAAAAACGAGAATACATAACGCAATTATCGAACAGCAGATTGCTTCGGGTGAAACTGTTACCGACGAATCAATGCGCAAGCTTATCGACGAATATGTTGAAAAGCCGGAATATAATATTCCCCATATTGACAGGGATACTATTAAAGAGCAGCTTTATGATGACATTATGGCTACGGCCCAATCCAATGCCTTGTTGACAGCGATGAGTATTCTGAAATTATGGTAAACGGATATGACCACGTTTATGTTGAATCTCACGGTAAACTTGTTTTGACGGATATTAAATTCAAAGATAATGACCATCTAATGCAAATTATTGACAGAATCGTATCCCGTGTCGGCAGGCACGTTGACGAAGCAAGCCCTATGTGTGACGCAAGACTTCTTGACGGTTCCCGTGTTAATGTAATTATCCCGCCCGTATCTCTTGTAGGTCCTATTCTTACAATTCGTAAATTCGGTAAAACGCCTATTTCGGCAGAAAATCTTTTGACTTGGGGCTCAATCAATTTAAAGATGCTCAATTTCCTTGAAGCTGCCGTTAAAGGTAAATTAAATATAATCGTATCAGGTGGTACAGGTTCAGGTAAAACAACACTTCTTAATGTTTTATCGTCCTATATTCCGCATGATGAAAGAATTATCACCATTGAGGACTCGGCGGAGGTTCAGCTCCACCAGGAGCATGTTTTAACTCTTGAAGCCCGTCCGGCTAATATGGAGGGCAAGGTAGAATTTCAATTCGTGATTTAGTTGTAAACTCCCTTCGTATGCGACCTGACAGAATTATCGTAGGTGAGGTTCGTAGTGAGGAAACGCTTGATATGCTTCAGGCTATGAACACCGGTCACGACGGCTCGCTTACAACTATCCACGCAAATTCCCCACGAGATTCAATTTCCCGTATTGAAACAATGGTTATGATGTCGGGTTCGGAGCTTCCGTCAAAGGCTATCAGGGATCAGGTGGCTTCGGCTATAAATCTTATTGTTCAGCAGGCTCGTCTCAGGGACGGTTCAAGAAAAGTAACCTCTATTTCCGAAATTGTCGGAATGGAGGGTGATGTTATTCGTATGCAGGACATTTTCACTTATGAAACCGAAGGTGAAATGGACGCAAACGGTAAATTTAAAGGCTCTTTTAAAGCAACAGGTATTATTCCTAAATGTGTTGAAAAAATACGTGAAAACGGAGTGGGTGTAAATAATGACTGGTTTATCAATTAATGTAATGACAATAATTTTAACTGTTGCGTTTGCTCTGTTTGCATTTGTTTTCGCTTTTCTTATTTCTTCGCTTGTTTCTAAAGATAAAATCGCATCTGACAAGCGACTTGAAGAGCTTAAGAAAAACGAGGGAGACAGCGAAAATTATTCCCTTGCAAAGCACGAAAGCAGAATGAAAAAAAGAAACAGGGAAAAGAAAAAGCAAGGGCGGATTTTTGAAAATTTCGGAAAGTGCGCTTTATGTTGAGCTTCAAAGAGCCGATATGAAAATGCGACCTGAGGAATTTTTAACTATTTGGCTTTTGGTAACTGTTGTTCCGGCGTCGCTTATTGTTTTGTTTTTGCAAAACTCCGTTATTGCGCTTGCGGTTTTAATTGTTTGCCTTTTAGTTCCTATGCTTTTAATCAAAATAAAGCAAAAGAAAAGGGTTAAGAAATTTGAATCACAGCTTAGTGACGCACTTATTATTGCTTGCTCTTGCTTGAAATCCGGTCTTAGTTTTACTCAGGCTATGGAAACTATCGCTAAAGATATGGATGACCCTATCAGCGGCGAATTTGCTTTGGTAATTAAGGAAATGAGTATGGGCGCTTCAATGGAAGAAGCTCTTGATAAGCTTAATACAAGAATTAAGAGTAAGCATTTGGCTCTTATGGTTTCCGCTGTTTTGGTGCAAAGGCAGACGGGCGGTAATCTCTCCCAAATTCTTGAAAATATTTCAAACACAATTAAGGAACGTATGAAACTTCAGCAGGAACTTAAATCCGCCACCGCTTCGGGTAAAATGTCCGGTACGGTTGTAGGTATGATGCCGATTGCTATTTTGCTTATGTTCTTTGTTGTAAACAAAGATTTTGTTATGCCGCTTTTTACGGAAAATTTAGGACGAATTTTCTTAGGCGTTGCAGCAGGTCTTGAAGTTACTTGTTTCTTGATTATTAAAAAAATTACTACCATCAAAATGTAAGGAAGTGTCAGTATGCTACCATTTATAGTTATTTCCTACGCTTGTTTTGCACTCGTTATTGTTGTATTAATTATGGGCAAAAAGGGAAGCGAGGAGGATAAAAATCTTCGCCGAATGAAAACAATCGGCAAAGACGTTGTAAAAGCGGATTATAAAAATGTAGATACCTCGTTTTATGAGAGAAACATTAAGCCGTTTCTTGACAAAATGAATAAAAAGGGCGACGAAAATCAAAGCAAGAATGCAAGGGCTAAGGCTCAAAATGAATTGATTGCCAAAAAGCTTCGTCAGGCAGGCTTGCATATTTCCGTTTCTAACTTTAAATTTTTCAAAATGGCATTTATGATATTGACGATAATTATATTCTTGGGCGTTTCGCTTTTGCTTATTAATGTAACTCAATTTTTCTATTTGCCAATGCTTTTTGGTATGATTATTGCACTTCTCGGCCCTAATCTTTTCCTTAACAGCAAGGTTAAATCTCATCAGGGTGCAATCAAAGCACAACTTGCAGATACGCTTGATTTAATGAGCGTTTGTATGGAGGCAGGTCTTAGCTTTGACGCTTCCCTTGTTAAAATCAGCGAACGTATGGAAGGTCCGCTTATTGATGAGCTTATAACAGTATTCAAGCAAATTCAGCTTGGCAGAAACAGAAATGAAGCGCTTAAAAGCCTTGCGGATTCTTGCGAGGTTGAGGAGTTGAAAACTTTTATTTCTGCTGTTATTCAGGCAAACCAGCTCGGTATTCCTATTACTAACGTTCTTCAGGCTCAATCCGAACAGCTTAGAGTTAATAAGCGTGAGGAAATTAAGACTGTTGCAGCAAAGGTACCTACAAAAATGACTATTCCTACAGTTCTTCTTATTCTTCCTGCTATTATTTGTATAGTTATGGGACCTGTTATTATTCAAGTTAAAGACTCTATGGGAGGAATATCGTTTTAATAATGGCACTTTTAAAAGTATATAAAAGCGGTAAGCTTCTGCTTGACGAGTGTGAAAATGCAAATCATTTTTTTACTCGTTTTATGGGGCTGATGTATAGAAGGAGTATGGAGGAAAACCATTGCCTTTTACTTACTCCTTGTAATGAAATACATACATTTGGTATGAAATTTGATATTGATACAATTGCTCTTTCTAAAGATAATGAAATATTATTTATTGACAGAGCCGTACCGCCTAAAAAGGTACGCAATAAAGTTAAAGATGCTTATAAAGTTTTAGAATTATGCTCCGGCACAGCTGATAAATTAGGTCTTGATGTGGGCGATGTTCTTGACTTTAAATAACGGATATAATTCCAATGTACTTGCAAAAATGTAATTGTGCATTGGAATATAGTTCGTTAAATATATATTTTGGCAAATGGAGAATCAATTTATGGCTAATAACGATGTAGTAGACAGAAACAAAATACTCGGCTCGGCAACTCAGGATTATGGTTTTGATAAGGTGCTTCGTGGCTATGATATTAAGCAGGTTAATGAATATATTTCAAATCTGCTTGCAACTAATAAAAACGCTGGGGACTTTTTGACCAACGTTATGAGGAATTAAAAAATACAAAGCAAATGCTTGAATATGAACTTTCTCAATCAAAGGGTCAGGTGGAAAAACTCACAAAGCTTCTTGAGGATATACGTGTACAGCGAGATACTTTACAGGCACAAGAGGGCAGTAAAGGTCAAAACCTTGACACCGCTCAAATTGAGGAATATCAGTCAAAAATAGATTCTCTTATCTCAAAAAATCGCCTTTTAGGTGAAGAAAACAAAAAACTTGAGGATAAAAACAGAGATTTGCAGCGTGATGTTGCTCATCTTACCAAAAAAGTTGATAAAAACAGAACGGAAATTAAATCGTTAAGAGAAGAAATTGAGTCGGGAGTGACTAATGAAACCGACAAAAAATATACCGAAATTGCACGTATTTATGAAAGTGCGATTGATAAAGCAGAGGATTTAATTTATCGTTTGCAAACTGAGCTTTCGCTTGCCCACTCTAAGGTTGAAGATGTCGGCGAAAATGAAGAATAATATATAACTTTTTTCAGTTATTTGCAGAAAGGGTGTGAGTGTCTTGAAACCTAATAATCAAAAGTCTAAGCGCAATAATGAGCAGGGTGCGGTTATGTTCGTTTCCGTATTTGCGGTTACTATATTTATTTTGCTTGCCGCTATGATTATGGATTTCGGATTATTCTATTATAAACAGGCACGCTTGCAAAATGCCGGCGATGCTGCTGCTACTGCTGTTGCGGCTTCTATCGATGCTACCGATAAAGACTTAAACGCAATTGCAAAGCAATACCTTAAGAAAAACGGTGTTGATTACAGCGATGACGATATGACAATCAATATCCAAAAGAAGGGTATGCTTGATGAAGCAACGGCAAATGATGACGACTATATTACTACGGGATATATCAAAATGACCGTTAAAATAAAAACAGGTACGCTTTTTGGGCCCATTTTAGATATTGATTCGTTAATGCTTCATTCTACTTCTTTTGTTAAGGTAAGTGCTAATTATTCAAACGGTATGCCGAGAGCGCTGAATTATACCCTTTTTGCAGGCTCAACAGAAGGCACCGCTGAAAATCCGGCTATTAAAATTAACGGCAGAACAGGAACAGCAGCCAATATAATAGTAAGCGGATTTGAAACTATGCTTAATAAGCTCAATGAAAAGCTGTTTCAACCTCTTAAGGGCTTTTTCGGCGGCACACCTAATTATACAGACCTTGTTCACATTAACCTGTCAGAGGCAATTACTAACGGTGATATTCATTCTAATTCTAATATGAATATAGGCGTTCAGGTTGTAAACGCTTCACGTGTTAAAGACGGCAATTTACAGGACGTTAAGACTGACAAAGACGGTAAACCTATTCCTGCAAGAGATGAAAACGGTAATATCATTTATCAAAAAGACAAGGACGGTAAATTTATTTACAGGACAAAAGTCGATTCTGACGGCAATCCTGTAATTAAAAAAGACAGCGACGGAAATATTGTTTATTCAGACACACCTGCAACTGATGATAACGGCAACCCGGTATATAAGGTTGACGAAAACGGAAACTATATTCCTAAAAAAGATGCCGACGGCAATGTGCTTAAGGATGAAAATGGACATATTATTTATGAGCAGGAATATGAGCCTGAGTACGTGAAGGAAAAGGTGCCTGTATATGTTTATGAAAACTATACTCAAAGCACAAGCGATGAAAATTCTGCTAACGATTACGGTCAGGTTACATATACCGCTGTAAAGAATATTAACTTTACAAACACAAGCTGGAATCCTGACAGCGTTCATCTTTATGTTCAAAACCAGCAAAAAATTGAATCTACTCAAACTGCTCTTGCTATTCTCAATATGATTGATTACAGCAGAGTCAGAAGTCTTGATTCTCTTAAAAACGAGTATGAATCCACTGCCGAAGATTTCTTTGAAGCAAAGGGCAGTGTTATTACAGAAGCGCAAAAGGCTAAAATTTTGGCGCAAAAAGAAAATCTTGTATTAAACGGTAATACAATTACTTTGGCAAATCAAGAATCAATTGTTTATGACATAAACAGAAATGATTCAAGAGCTATGCTTGAAAAAGCGTATGAGGACAGTCACACTTCTTCAAGTTCAACCGAAGTAGACGGTATTACTATTGAAAAGAGCAAGCTTTTTGACCAAATTAGCAACGGTGAGGATAGGCTTTATACTGACGATACAAGAACAACACTCCTTTTTCAGAATGTTGCCGATACGCTTGACCGTGGCGGTGCAGGCTATCAAATCGAAGTAGGCAAGGGAGAAAATAAGTATACTGTTGTTGTTACGGGCGATAAAGTAAACCGTGACTATGCAAAAACACGAAGCGATACAGTAGGCTCCGATTACGACAGCAACGCTACGGCTATAGGCGCAAAATATGCAATGTATAAAACGTTCCAGCAGCGCCTTGGCGATAACGGATTTATCACTACCCCGAATTTGAAACCATACTTTATCCGTATGACGAATAAGTCTGTTGCAAATTCACTTAAAAAGAGGGGAGATTATACCTCAACTGCGGCAAAGGTAACAGTAAGAAAGGCTGTTGCAGACCTCGGCGACCAGCTTCAGGATATTCTTGACAAAACAAGCTATGAGGATAAGACATATTCCGATTTCGGCGACGTACTTAAAAAAGATACTTCTCCTTTCTTTACTCAAAATATGGCTTCAAAGAGCAGCGGTCTTACTAAGCTTGAAGGCGACGCTCACACTAAGTTTAACAACTATTCGTTATATAATTCGGATGACGTACTTAAAACTCCGAGTGAGTTTGTTGATGAATATAAAAAGTCATATAAGTTTGCAGACGTTGCAAATAAGAACTATTATGATAAAGAAATCAGCGGTAAATATGCCGACGACGGTGTTCAGACTAAGAAAAAAACAATTAGGGAAGAAGATATTTCTGTTTCGGAAAAATATAACAGTGTTAAGGATGATGCAACTTATAAGCGTCTTTCATCTCAACATCTTCCTAATAAAAAAAGATGTATTCCTCGGCGATAGCATGATTATACAAAGCGACATGAATTTAACGATTATGTAGATTCAGCATACAGCGTTAAGCCTGATATGGAAACGGCAACTGCTCTTACTAAGCCGAATTCTTTCAATATTAACGATTATATGCCGACGATTGATTATGATAATCATACCGTTACGGCAAACGGCGGAATTACTTTCGGTAACGGCTCGACAAAGCTTGACGGCTTCCATGTAACAAGCAGCAAAAATGAACAGTATTTAGTAGCTGATGGTAAGAATAAGTGGCTTTCAAATGGGCTTGAAAGATATGATTGGACTCGTGTTGCAGAACGTGACGGCAGTTACGCAGTTATTATAGGCAATGCAAATCAAAAGCGTGGTAATATGGATGTCGGCAGAAAAAACAAAGGTTGTACTTGTTGTTGACGGCAATCTTAATGTTAATGATGAACTTCAAATTCAAAAAAACAGCGTTGTAATTGTTACAGGTAATCTTACTTGCGGCAAGCTGTTTATGAAAGACGGCGCTCGCCTTTATGTTAAGGGCAACATTACCGCAAACGATATGAGCTATGACGGCGACTCCAACCAAAAGATTTATTGCGGCGGAAATGCTATAATTCCTCATAATCTTGATTCTACAAGAGAATTTAAGATAGGCGGTAATCTTGATGCTCACGAGCTGTCCCTTACTTATACAAACTATTATTTCGGCGGAAGCATTAAATGTACTAAATTCAATGCCGAAAATAACGATATGAATCTTATTGTTGATTCATTTGAATGCTCAGGCACAACTACTCTTAATAACAGAACTTCGCTTACAGTAAACGGCAATGCAAAAACAGGCACCATTAATATGTATAATGACAGTGTTATATCTGTTTGCGGCAGTATGAATTCCACAAATGAGCAAAACCTTTTTCAAAGTTCAAAAATCATAGTAAACGGTGTTGCTCTTCTCGGCACACTCAATCTTCGAGGCGATTCAAAGCTTTATGCAACTGGCGGCGCTCAATTTGCAGGCAGAATTAATGCTTACGATAATGCAATTGTTAATGTTGACAATGCTATTATGTGTAACGATTTGGTTTGGCTTGAGGGCAATGCAAGATTTATGCCAATGCATCGTTTACCGCAAAGGGGCTTAGAGCTACGTCCAATAATATCATTCAGGCAAACGGTATTACATTTACTCAGACTGATGATAATGCAAATCAATTCGGCGTTCATTGCCGTCTTGAAAGCTGGGGCGATATTGTATTTAACTGCTATGTTCGTGTTGAAAGAGACGGCTTCCTTGTAGCAAAAGGCTATATTAAAGCCAATGGTATTTTTAAAGACAGTAAGGGCAAAAACGGTGAAACCGGATTTGACATTGAAGGTGTTGTATATAGTTGCTCAGATGTAATTACTGCATATCCGTTAAAAATTAATTCGGGCAAGCTTTATTGCACAGGAAATGTTGAGGCTGCCACAACAAAATTGAGCATTTTTAATGAGGCAGTTCAGGTTAAGGGTACGAGCGAATTGTATGTAACGGGTGTTGTTACAAGCACAATTGACAGAAGGTTTAAGCTTTATTCCGATAATGGCGGTCAAGGCTCAACCGTAAGCATTTTTGGCGCAAACGGTACGACTAAAGACGGTTATATAAATGCTCTTTCCTCAAAAATTAACGAATTTACCAACGAACAGCCTAATTCACGTGTTTATTTAGGCGACGGTACGTTTGCACAAACAACTACCAATTCATATTTGAGCTTTTCAAAACAATTTATTAATGCAGGCTCACTTTATCTTTACGGCTCATTGAGCATTAGTAATAATTTTGTTGGCAATAACGGCGGATTAACACTTGTAGGCGGCAATATGACTATGTCTTCCGGTGCAATTAATCTGTCTGATTCCCATACTTTAATTGTTTTGGGATATCTTTCATCTAACAGCACAATCAGTGTTAATTCTGCTTCAAAGCTGTATGTTGCAAATTATCTTACTACAAACGGCTTAGGCGGTGCATCTGTTACATTGAATGACAATTCATATATGATTGTCGGCGACGGTTCATATCAAAATTCCTGCAACAGCATCAGTATTAACAGTGGCTCTAAATTCTGGTCTCTTGCCCCGGTATGGACAACTAATGTTGTTAATGTTGAAAGTACAGATGCAAACAATTTGAGCGAATTTTTCTCAAACGGCAAGCATACCATCGGCCAGGTTGATACATCCACAGTATTTAATAAGAATATTAATATCACAATCAATGGCTTATATGTCGCAAACAATACGGGAGATAAGGTATTAAATTCGCTTCATATTAAGAAATTCGGTCACATAACTCATAACGGTAATCTTACTGTTTTATCATCTCTTAAGGTTGATGACGGCGGTTATCTGTTTGTTAAAGGTGTTACTGAATTGGGAAGTGACTCTTACCGCCTTGGCATAAGTGCGGCTAAGATTTCAAACGGCGGTAAGATGTATCTTATGGGCGGTCTTGATATCATCAACAGCGCCGGCTCGGAGAACGACCCTGAAATAGCTTTCACGAGTGATAATGCCGATACATTTATTGCGGCTAATGCTTCAAAATCACTTACATTAAAAGGTGCTCTTCATACAAGAGGTATTGTTAATATTGAAAACAGCATTACTATCAAAGGTAACAACAAACTTGACGGTATGCCTAACAGAGGTGTATCGCTTTCGGTTGTTTCAGGCTCGGCTAATATAAGCGGAAGCGTCACCTTGCCGGACGGCAATGCTTTGTTTGTAAAGTCAGGCTCGCTTGGTATCGGCGGAGATGTTAATATGGCGAGCGTTGTTTATAACTACGGCAAGCTTTATATTCTCGGAAATCTTAATGTTGATTGGAGCAAAACTAAATATATTTCAGACCGTGACAGCGAAGACAATGATATGAGAACGGGTTATTCGCTTAAAAACGGTCAAACAATCGGTACTGTTGACGCTTATCTTTATATCGGTGGAACAAACGACCTTAAATTTTACGGCTATGTTCAAAACTTCGGAGAAATTTACTCTAATGCAGGTATGAGAGTAAGAGGCTGGTGCAATATGCCCGGCAGCGCAATTATGTGTGACACGGCATTTATCAATTTCAAGAATGCTAAGGCGCATTTCGGCGGTACAGTTGACCTTAATTCAAATGCATTTTATAACGGTGAAAATTCTGTATTTGATTGCGGCGGTGATTATACCTACGGTATCGTTACAATCAATCTTGGCTCATTTGCGGCTGCCGGCAATGTTGAAATGAATAAGATTAACGTTGATCAAAATACAGTTAACAGCCCAAAATGGAGAAACAGCAAGTCGATGTCATTTATGAACGGCTTTGAAAAGATTGACGGTGCTGAGTATAAAAACGCTACCGTTTATGTAGGCGGAGACTTAAAACTCGGCTCTAGTCAGTTGGCGGGTAATGCAGGCTCGTATTTCACAATGGGTAAGACTTATATCGGCGGCGATTTGCTTGATTATTGTAACCGTGCAAATGCTTATTATGCTACCGCTATTTGGGCATTCAATTTCTCGAACACCTTTATAGGCGGCGATTGCTTCGGCGGTGCCGGTATTGCTACGGGTAATAACAGTATCTTTATGGTCGGCGGCGACTATCAGTCAAGGCGAAGCACAAAGATTAATATTGAAATGTTCTCTTATTCCGCTCTTGATGCAACGTACTATTCATTCTGCATGATAATCGTTCATATAGGGATGAATTTAATAAAGACCCTAAAAAATACAGAAGTGCTTATTTCTATGTAGGCGGCAATATGCTTTGCAACACTATCGGCGCTTCTCTTTGGACTTCATCTGCATCAAAGGTACCTGAAAATAATACTCGTGATACAGATATTTATTCTAATTCAAACGTTTATGTCGGCGGCTCAATGTATGCCAACTCCAAACTTTATATGAAGCAAAATGTTACTCTTGTGGTAGCAGGCAACAAAAAGCTTAATGATACGAGTACGTTAGACGGTATTTTGGGTGCAATTAAGGACGGAACAATCAAGGCTAATGTTCAAAACCTTTTGAATAGTGACGATTATAGCTTTTTGTTTTCCAATGCCTTGATGAAAACATCTGCTCTAAAATTATTGTAAACGGCAGTATGTTTGTTCGTGATACCGCAAAGATGCGTGATATGACAAAGAACTATATCGCAGGCAATTTCAAGGGCAACGATTATGTTGAAATAGGTAAATCACTTCTTGATGATGACGAGGACAGAAGCCAGGCGGCGGTTGCCGACGGCAATTTCTGGACTAAGGCGACAGCCTTAAAACATATACCTTTGCAAATGCGGGATACACTTATGTCGGCGGTAATTTTGAAAGCGGAAAGTATACTAAGCTTTATGCTTCAACTACTCTTAAGGTTAAGGACGATTACATCAGTAATAAATATTTAACTCTGCGTCACGATGCTAAAATTTATGTCGGCAAAAAGCTTAAAGCGCTCACGTCTATTGAGGGCGGTTCATATAGTGAATTCCACGTTGGCGGAAGTTTGCAGGCTTCAACATCATGGATTAAGCTTCGTGATTGCACAACCGTTGCAGTCGGCGGCAACTTTACTGCTCTTTCATATATCGAACTCGGCAAATACGGCGATTATGTAAGAACGATAAACGGCAATAAAGTAACGGAGCAAACGGCTCACGGCGTTACCGAAGGTGAAGAGCCTAAGTATGATACAAGTACTGACAGCGGCGATGGCTCATCAAGTGAGGGTGATAAGACAAGCGGCAGTACAGACGCAGGTCAGGACAGCACAAACAGCAACCTTGATAATGACAGCCTTAATGCTCAAAAGGAACTTGAGGAGGATAGCTCAGACCTTGCAAAGGGCGGCAACTTCTTTATCGGTCAATCACTTGTTTCATACACCGGTCAAATCTTTGAATATGCTTATTCTCAGGTTACGGTAGGTAATTACGTATTCACTCCTAAGTATCTCACATTAAGGCATAATGCGGATATGTGGGTAATGCCTGAAACCTTTAAGAATGCAACCTATAAGCATAAGCCTTATGTCAGCGACTCAGACGGCTCGCTTTGGGGCGATATTCTTGATGCGCTTAAGAAATTTAATTATACAATTAAGGATACTTTCTCTCCTAAGCAGGGCAGTATTTACACTCTTGGTTCGTTAACTCTTAATAAGAATGCGTCCCTTATGGGTACATACGATTGCCTTGTTCAGGGTCAGTGTATATTCAGGCAGGATGCGCTTGTATATCTCGGCCACGATTTCACCTGTACGGCTAACAGCTTTAATTTGAATATTTCTTCAATTAAGGGTGACACAAGTTATGCAGGATTTGACAGCGTGGTACTTCTTCGCAGGACGGTAATACTTCATTCCCTGTTCTCCTTTATGCTGATAACAATATTAATATTTACACAACTGTTGATATTCGTTTAACATATCTTGTTGCAAACAAGGGTGACGTAAATCTCTTCAATGTGTATTCAAATACGGAAAATGCAGCATATAATGCAAAACAGCTTCCTAATGCAATTTGCTCATATCAGGGCGATATAAATTATTTTGCAGGTTACGGCAAGCTCGGCGCATTGTTCTATGCTCCTAACGGCAACCTCGATTTCGACGGTTGGTATCAGGAAATTTGGGGCTGTGGTATTGCAAATACTATTGAGGATAACGCTTATTACTTCAATTTGCACAGATTTGAAAATTGGAGAACTATTGACCTTCATCTTGCAGAAAGCGGAAGTATATTCCTTGTATCCGAGGATGAATATAATCGTGCAAAAGAAGATTTGTTTAATTACGATCTTGACGATTCCGGTACGGATATGGCAACAGGCGGCTCAAGCGTATTCTTCCCACGTGATGTGCTTGATAATATCCCCGGCGAAAATTACTAAAATCCAATGATTTTTCAGAGCAATTATTCTTTTGAGTAATTGCTCTGTTTTTTAATATTATTGTTTAATGCAAAAATAATATTGCATTTTTATATTTTTGTGTTATTATACTATCGAGGAAGGTTTTGCCTTTATATTGCGGATTGTTTTAGACGCCTTTTTCAAAATTTTGATTTTTAACTATGGAGATAATGATAAAATGAAAAAAACTAAGATTATTTGTACGTTGGGTCCTGCTACCGATAATCCTCAAATACTTGAGAAAATGATTTTATCAGGAATGAATGTAGCAAGATTTAATTTCAGCCACGGCGCATATGAGGACCATGAAAAAAGGCTTAAAGAGGTTATTGCCGTAAGGGAAAAGCTTAATGCTCCCGTTGCAACCTTACTTGATACTAAAGGCCCTGAGGTTCGTCTCGGCGATTTTGAAAATCCCGACGGTGTTACAATTAACGAGGGCGACAAGTTTGTTTTAACTACCAAGGAATGCCTCGGTACCGAGAAAAAAAGTTTTGTTAATTACGAAGGGCTTCCTCGTGATGTTAAGCCCGGAACGGTTATTCTTATTAATGACGGTCTTATTTCAATGAAGGTCGATTGTGTTAAGGGCAGCGATATTCACTGCACAGTTATTGACGGCGGACTTTTAACCAATCACAAAGGCGTTAATGTTCCCGGTGTCGACCTTAATATGCCTTATCTTTCCGAAAGGGATATGAATGATCTTAAATTCGGCGCAGCTCACGATTTTGATTTCATCGCCGCATCGTTTATCCGCAGTGCAACCGATGTTACTATTCTTCGTAACTTTGTTGACGCCATCGGCTGGAAAGACGTTAAAATTATTTCAAAAATTGAAAATGTGCAGGGTGTAAATAATATTGATTCAATTATTGCCGCTTCTGACGGAATTATGGTTGCAAGAGGCGATATGGGTGTTGAAATTGACTTTCAACGTATTCCTGCTATTCAAAAAATGATTATAAGAAAAGTTTATGACGCAGGTAAAATTGTTGTTACCGCAACTCAGATGCTTGAATCAATGATTAACAACCCCCGTCCTACAAGAGCGGAAATTACCGATGTTGCAAATGCTATCTATGACGGCACAAGCGCAATTATGCTTTCCGGTGAAAGCGCAGTCGGCAAGCATCCTGTTGAGGCTGTTCAAACGATGACTTCAATTGCACTTACTACCGAAGGCGATATTGATTATAAAAGAGAATTTGACAATTTTTATCCCGAAAGCGGAGGCAAGGATATTACTTCAGCTATAAGCCATGCTACGGTTACAACTGCTCATGACCTTAACGCTTCTGCAATTATTACTGTTACAAAGAGCGGCACTACCGCTCGTATGATTTCAAAATTCAGACCGCAGACGGATATTGTCGGCGCAACTATTAATCAAAAGGTATGGCGTCAGCTTTCACTTAGTTGGGGTGTTAAGCCTGTTTTGTGTCAGCTTAAGGACAACACGGATGAACTTTTTGATCATGCGGTTGACGTTACAGTTAAGGCAGGTGCGGCAAAAAAGGGCGACACAGTTGTAATTACAGCAGGTATTCCGCTTGGTATGTCAGGTACAACAAATATGCTAAAGGTGCACAAGATTAATGGCTGAGGTTAAATTTGTATTATACAGTGACCCTGATTTTATGCTGGTAAAAAGCATAAGAATGCAGGTTTTTATGAATGAACAGAATATAAAAGGGGAAGAGGAGTTTGACGAACTTGATAAAAGGTCGCTCTTTGCTCTTCTTTTTGACGGCAACAGCGCCGTGGCAACTGCCAGAATAAGCGAAATTCCAAAAGGACTTAAAATCGGCAGAATAGCCGTTCTTAAGGATTACAGGGGAAGGCGATACGGTGCAAAGATTGTTAATGCCGTTGTTGCTAAGTCTATTGAGGCAGGCGCTGACAGAGTTTATGTTGATGCTCAAAACCATGCAGTTAATTTTTACGAAAAGCTTGGATTTCGCATTTGCGGCACTGAACTTATTGATAGAGGAATAGCTCACACACCTATGTGTATTGATAAAGGAGATTTTAATGTCGAAGAATAAAAGCAGGGCAGGTATAGCTTTAATAATTGTTCTCGTGCTTGTTCTTTTGGGTATCGGCGCTTATGTCGGATACACCTATGTTCAAAGCGATGTGAACGGTAACAGAAATACTAAAACTGAATATAATCTTGTTATTGAAAAGGACGATTTTGCTTACCAAATAGGTGAAAAACTTAAATCAAACGGAGTTATCAAAAACGATACCCTTTGGAATTGGTGGATGGATAAGCATTATCCTAAGTTTAGCTATATAAACGGAGAATATAGAATGACTTCGTCTATGAGTTATGAGGATATTGCAAAAAAACTTCAAAATCCCGATATATCTCATAAAAGCGTTTCTGTTTGTATTCCTGAGGGATATACTGTTTTTGATATTGCTGAGACTATGGAGAAAAACAATATCTGTAAAAAGTCCGATTTTCTCGATGCCTGCAAAAATAAGAATGACTATGATTTGCGAATTTTTAATGATGCTATATGAGCGAGAACGTTGCTTATCAGCTTGAGGGATTTTTGTTTCCCGCAACATACGATTTAGCAGAAAACAGCAAGGCAAGTGACGTTGTGGCAACAATGCTTGAAACATTTGACGGCAAAATCACCGATAAATGGAAAAGCTATTGTGATGAAAACGGTATGTCGCTTTATGAGCTTGTAACTCTTGCTTCGATTGTTGAAAAAGAAACGCTTGGCGACGGCGTTGCCGAAAACATTGCTTCCGTTTTTGTTAACAGATTAAATATCGGCCAGCAGCTTCAAAGTGACGTCACTATTTTTTACGGCAATAAGCTAAGGGAAAACGGATTTAGCGACGAGGTTGTTGCTTCTTATAATACTTATAAATGCAAAGCGCTTCCGAGCGGACCTATTTGCAATCCGGGTGTTGACAATATCAATGCAGTAATTGAGCATAATGATACAGATTATTATTATTTCTTCTCGGATTTGAAAAAAAAGTTCCATTTTGCAAAATCTAATTCGGAATTTGAAACTCTAAAGCAGAAATATCCTTGGCAATAAAATTCATAAATTAAATCTAAAATTTGTATTGACAAATGGGTAGGGGTATGTTAATATATATCCGCAATAAAGAAGAACGCATCGTTCTCCCTTCAGCTTGGCGAAAAGGGCAATAATTTATTTGTTAATTAATTATTGAAGTGTGAGCGTGTTCTGCGTTCACACTTTAATTTTATTTAAGAGGTGTTTTTTATCAGCAAGGAAACTCAACAGATTAATAGCGAAATCAAAGACAAGGAATTACGTGTTATTTCAGCCGACGGTGAGCAGCTTGGTATTATGAGTGCAAGTGATGCGCTTCATATCGCTGAAACCAAAGGGCTTGATTTAGTTAAGATTGCTCCTCAGGCTAAGCCTCCTGTATGCAAAATTATGGACTATTCTAAGTTCCGTTATGAGCAGGCTAAGCGTGAAAAGGAAAATCGCAAAAATCAAAAGCAGGTTGAAACTAAAGAAATTCGTCTTTCCGTTACTATTGACGTCGGCGACTTCAACACTAAAGTTAATCAGCTAAAAAGTTTCTCGCATCAGGCCATAAAGTAAAGGTTTCTATTCGTCTTAAGGGCAGAATGATGACTCATTCAGACCTTGGTATTGAAAATATGAAGCGCTTTGCAGCATCGCTTGAGGAAGAAGCAAATGTTGATAAGGCTCCTAAACTCGACGGCAGGCAGATTCTTATGTTTTTGTCTCCTAAGGCAAGTAAATAATTACACGGAGGAATAAATTATGCCAAAAATTAAAACACACAGCGGCGCAAAGAAGCGTTTTAAGACAACAAAGAGCGGCAAGGTAAAGCGTGCACATGCTTATACCTCACACATTCTTACTAAGAAGTCAACAAAGCGTAAGAGAAATCTTCGCAAGACTGCAGTTGCTGACGTTACAAACCAGAAGCAATGCAAGAGACTTGTTCCTTATAAATAAGAAGAACTTTGCTTAAATATTTAGGCATTAACATTAACTCGGAGGTATATAGATATGGCTAGAATTAAGGGTGCTATGGCAACTCGTAAAAGAAGAAAAAAAGTATTAAAGGCAGCTAAGGGCTACTACGGCGGAAAGCACAGACTTTTCAAGACAGCTAAGCAGGCTGTTATGAAGAGCGGACAGTATGCATACATCGGCAGAAAGCAGAAGAAGAGAGATTTCAGAAGAATTTGGATTACTCGTATTTCTGCTGCTTGTAAGGCAAACGGTACTAACTATTCAACATTTATGAACGGTCTTAAGAAGGCAGGTATCGACCTTAACAGAAAGATGCTTTCTGAAATCGCTATTTCTGACCCAACTGCTTTTACAGCACTTGTTGAATCAGCAAAGGCTGCTCTCTAATTTTAATTAGATATTCAAACTGACCCACTCACTTTGTGAGTGGGTTTTATAATTTACAAATAGTTTATTGAATTAACAGGTAAAATTAAACTTGAAAATGCAAAATTTTCGGCGGTAAAAGATGTTAAATTAAATCAAAGGCTTAAAAAGGTTTACTATTCTTTGCAGGATATTTACCCGCAAATAAATATCGATGCATAATAAAAGCGCAGATGAATTTTTATATTCATTTGCGCTTTTTTATATTTTTTCGTTATTCTTGGTTTTCTGAATTTTGGAATTTCTTTAATACTTCTTTTAATATAACAGCTCTGTCTTGGCTGATAGGTGCTTTTGAGTCGGAAGCTTTCGTATCTTTTTCAGGCCTTTTAGCGGCAGGTTTAGGCGTGTTCATTTGTGCCTTTTTCATCATTTTTTATTTACATTATAACTCCGTCTTTAAAAATGGATATGTCCCTGTATCCGTTTTGCTCGTTCTTTGTCTGCCTGCCTGAAGCGATATCAATTAATAATTTGAATATTTCCTCGGTCATATTTTCAAAGTCATTGCTTTTAATCAATTCGCCTGCATTAAAGTCAATCCAATTGCTTTTTCTTTTTGCAAGGCGGGAGTTAGAGGATACTTTAATTGTCGGCACGCTTGCACCGAGCGGAGTCCTCTGCCTGTTGTAAATAATATTATATTTGCGCCTGCCGCAGTCAATTGGTTGTTGATACAATATCATTTCCCGGCCCTGTCAAGAGATTTAATCCTTGCTTTTTGCAATGCTCGCCGTATTCAAGCACATCTGTAATTACGGCTTTTCCGCCCTTTTGAATACAGCCGAGTGACTTTTCTTCAAGCGTGGTTATTCCGCCGTCGTGGTTGCCGGGTGAGGGATTTTCATAACATTCCTGATTGTGTGAAAAGAAATATTGCTTAAAAGAATTAATCATATTTACGCATTTGTTAAAGATTTTTTCATTTTCGCATCTTTTCATCAAAAGCTTTTCTGCGCCGAACATTTCAGGCACTTCCGTCAGTATTGCGGATGTGCCGAATGATGTGAGCTTGTCCGTCAGTCTGCCGCAAAGTGCATTTGCCGTAATTCCGCTGAAAGCGTCTGAGCCGCCGCATTTGTATCCGACAACAAGTTTGTTAATCGGGATAGGCTCACGCTTGAAACTTTTAACAAAAGTGTAAAACTCTTTCAATAATTTTTCGCCTTTTTCAAGTTCGTTTTCACAGTCCTGCGTCACAAGAAATTTTATTCTCTTTTTGTTATATTCACCGAGATACTTTTTAAATGTTTCTGCATTTGTGTTTTCACAGCCGAGTGATACAATAAGCACACCGCCTGCGTTTGGATGATTTGCAAGGGATGCAAGTATTTTTCTCGTGTTTTCCTGGTCGTCACCGAGCTGACTGCAGCCGAATGGGTGAGTGTATGCAAACACACCGTCACAGCCGTCGCCGATAATGTCCTGACCGATTTTTTCAAGCCTTTTTGCAGTATTGTTTACACAGCCGACAGTCGGAATTATCCAAATTTCATTCCTTGTTGCCGCTCTGCCGTCTTGCCGTAAATATCCGTTAAAAGTAACGTCACATTTTTTTGGATGATATTCGTTTTCACCGCAATATTTATATTCAATAATGTCACTCAAATTTGTTTTTAAATTATGCTCGTGTATATGCTCTCCTTTTTTACAATCAATTGTCAAATGACCGATAGGATTGCCGTATTTGATAATATTCTCGCCGCTTTTCAAATCGTTTAAAAGTACCTTGTGCCCAAAGGGAATATCGTCTAAAAGCTTGATATTATCAATAATTTCTCCCTTTTTAAGTTCCTCAAGCGCTACTGCAACATTGTCTTTATCATTTATTTTAAATAGCTTACTCATCTAATAGTTTCTCCATAGCCTTGCTTATTCCAAGCGATTTTATATCGTCAAAATAAGCCTTGACCTTTTTATAAAGACCGTCGATTTTTGTCAAATCCTCACCCCAAAAGCCGACATTTGCCAAAACGTCAAAAACGATGTCATTGTGTTTGGCTTTAAAGAAATGAAGCACACTTTCAACGTCGTTTACAGGATAATCTTTATTTTCAAAATTTTCGTAAAAATTGATTAATGCCGCAAAAGCAAATGATAAAACACTCGGAATTTTGCCGAACTTATTATAATAATCAAGCAAAGAGCAAAGACAACGGGCTTTGAATTTTGCTACTGAATTTAAGCTTATGTCAAGCAGCTTATGGTCGATAAAAGGATTGTTAAACCTTTCAATAACACTGTTTGCAAATGCTTTCAGTTCATTTTCATCAAGGTCAATTGTTTTTATTATTTCCTCATTTAAGCCTTTGTCAATATATGCTTTAAAGGCTTTATCGTTAATCATATCACGAACAATTTTAAATCCTGCGTTATATCCTGCAAGCACGCTCATTGTGTGAACACCGTTTAATATTTTAACTTTTCTTTCACGGTAAGGAAGCACACTTTCGGCAAATTTTGCGCCCATATTGAGCTTGCAAAACGCAATAACACTTTGCGCTTTTTCGTCAGCCTCAATTATCCAGCTTGAATAAGGCTCGCACGCTACCGCACATTCATCATCTTTATACTCCGCCTTGCCCGTAACAATCCTGTCAACAAGAGTGTTGCAAAAACTGCATTCGTTATTGATATAATTTATATATTCGTTTTCCAAATTCCAAAGCTTGGCATATTTAATAATGCATTTTTTGAGTTCATCACCGTTATTTTCAATAAGTTCAACAGGTAAAAATACAAGACCTTTTTTGCCCTGCTTGAAACGCTCATAAAGCAAAGCTGTTACCTTAGCAGGAAATGATACGTTAGGGCTTTCGCTCATTTTATCCGTATCAATAAAGCAAATACCCGCTTCGGTCGTGTTTGAAATTACAATTTCAAGGCTGTCAAGCAAAAAATACGCTTAAGTTCTTCGTATTCGCCGACTGTATCAATACATTCTTCAACGCAATTTACACTCTTAACTTCGTTTATAATTTCACCGTTGAGCCTGCCTTTTAAAAGAATGTTGTATCTGCAACCTTGCTCTTTGAGTGCGTTTATAACCTTGGTGTTTTTTCTCGGCTGGCATATTGCAATTTTTCCGTCATAAATTCCTTTTTCATTTGCCGTTTGAATATAATGCTCGGCAAATGCTCTTAAAAAATTACCCTCGCCGAATTGTAAAATCTTAATCATATTCTTACCTGCGTTTAATACTGAATGTTTAAGAAAAAATCATTTTAATTATATAACATAAATTTTTTAAAGTAAATAGATATATTGAATATTTTAATGTTGACTAAAAGCAATAAATATATTATAATTACAAGGATAAAGAAAGGACTGTGGTTTATGACATTGCTGATTAAAAATGCACTATGTTTTATTGCCGATGAATTTAAAAAGTCAGATGTTTTCATAACCGACGGGATTATTACCGAGATTTCCAGCACTATTTCTTCAAATGGTGCCGATAGAGTAATTGACGCATTGGATAAATATTTTTTGATACCGGGCTTTGTGGATGTTCATACACATTTACGTCAGCCCGGTTTTTCTTATAAAGAAACAATTAAGTCAGGCTCTATGGCAGGGGCAAGGGCAGGGTATACGGCTCTTTGCACAATGCCTAATCTTAACCCGGCTCCCGATTGCCCCGAAAATCTTAAGGCTCAAACAGATATAATTGAGCGTGATGCAGTTATTGACGTTCTTCCTTTCGGCACAATTACCAAAGGCAGAAAAGGCGAGGGCGAGGTTGTTGACTTTGAATCAATGGCTGATAAGGTTGTTGGCTTTTCAGATGACGGAACAGGTGTTCAAACCGGCGAACTTATGGAGAAGGCTATGGTACGGTGCGCTAAGCTTAATAAGATTATTTCAGCTCACTGTGAGGTTAATGATTTGCTCAAAGGCGGCTATATTCACGACGGTGTATATTGCAAGGAGCACGGCCATAAGGGTATCTGCTCAAAGAGTGAATGGGCGCAGATTGAGCGTGACTGCAAGCTTGCCGAAAAAACGGGCTGCAGATATCACGTGTGCCATATTTCAACTAAGGAAAGCGTTGATATTATCCGTAAGGCTAAGGCTCGTGGGGTTAAAGTTACGTGTGAAACAGGCCCGCATTATTTGACTATGTGTGACGAGGATTTGCAGGAGGACGGCAGGTTTAAAATGAATCCGCCGCTTAGAAGCCGAGAGGATATGAATGCTCTTATTGAGGGTGTTAAAGACGGCACGATTGATGTTATTGCAACCGACCATGCTCCTCATTCCAAGGAAGAAAAGTCAAAGGGGCTTAAAGGCTCGGCTATGGGCGTTGTCGGATTGGAAACGGCATTCGGTGTACTTAATACAAAGCTTGTCAAAACGGGCGTTATTTCTCTTGAAAAATTGATTGATATGATGTCGGTTAAACCGAGAGAGATTTTTGATATTTCGGGCGGTAAAATTGAAGTAGGCGCTCCTGCCGATTTGGCACTGCTTGATATAGATAAAGAATGGTGTGTTGACCCTGAAAAATTTGTAACTATGGGTCGTGCAACACCGTTTCAGGATTGGAAACTGCAGGGTGAAAACCTTTTAACAATATATAAAGGAGAAATTGTTTATGAAGCCTTATAACAAAAAAATTGTGCTTGAAAACGGTAAAGAATTTTACGGTTACGGTTTTGGCGCAGATAAAGAAGCGATTAACGAAATTGTTTTTAATACTTCAATGGTAGGATATCAGGAAATTGTATCAGACCCAAGCTATACAGACCAAATGGTGTGTATGACATATCCGCTTATCGGCAACTACGGTATGACCGATGAGGATTATGAAACAAAAGTGCCGACTATGGGCGGTCTTATTGTAAGGGAGTATAACGATTTGCCGTCAAACTTCCGTTATACAAAGACACTTGATGAGGTACTTGTGGAATATGACATTCCTGCTATCAGCGGCGTTGATACAAGAATGATTACGAGAATTATTCGTGACGAGGGTTCGCAAAAGGTTATAATCTGCGATGCAAATGTGCCTTATGAGGAAGCTTTAAAGAAAGTCAGAGAGTATATAATTCCTACTGATATGGTTTCACGTGTAAGCTGCAAAAAGCGTTGGTATTCAAGAACTCCTAACCATAAATACGATGTTGTCGCTATTGACTGCGGTATTAAGCATAATATTATTCGCAAGCTTAATGAAAAGGGCTGTAACGTAACTGTTGTTCCTTATAATATTACAAGTGAGGAAATACTTAAAATGAGCCCTGACGGCCTGTTCCTTTCTAACGGTCCCGGTAATCCGGAGGACGTTCAGACTGTAATCAATGTTGTCAGAGAACTTAGAGGCAAGCTTCCTATTTTCGGAATTTGTCTTGGTCATCAAATGATTTCTTTGGCTCTCGGTGCTAAAACATTTAAAATGAAATTCGGCCACAGAGGCGGTAACCACCCTGTTAAAAATCTTGAAACAGGCAAACTTGAAATTACTTCTCAAAACCATTCATACGCCGTTGATGTTAAATCTCTTGACGGCACAGACCTTGAACTTACCCATGTAAATCTTCTTGATGATACGGCTGAGGGTGTTAAGTGTGAAAAGGACAAGTTGTTCTCTGTTCAATACCACCCTGAAAGCGCACCCGGTCCGCAGGACAGCGCATACTTATTTGATGAATTTATTGCATTAATGCAAAAGGAGGAAGACTGATATGCCAAAAAGAACTGATATACATAAAATACTCGTAATCGGCTCAGGTCCTATTGTTATAGGTCAGGCTGCTGAATTTGACTACTCAGGTACACAGGCTTGTCTTGCTCTTAGAGAAGAGGGCTACGAGGTTGTGCTTATCAACTCTAACCCTGCAACTATTATGACGGATACAGATATTGCCGATAAGGTGTATATGGAGCCGCTTAATCTTGAATATGTTGCAAGAATTATCCGTCACGAAAGACCTGACGCTATTTTACCGTCACTCGGCGGCCAGACAGGTCTTAACCTTGCAGTTCAGCTTGCTAAAAAAGGCGTGCTTAAGGAATGTGACGTTGAAATACTCGGCACTAATTTTGAAGCAATCGAAAGAGCAGAGGACAGAGAGCTTTTTAAGGAACTTTGCGAAAGCCTCGGCGAGCCGGTTCTTCCAAGTGAAATTGCCGAAAACCTTGAGGACGGTCTTAAGGCTGCAAAAGAAATCGGATTTCCTGTTGTTCTTCGTCCTGCTTTTACCCTTGGCGGTACAGGCGGCGGCTTTGCCGATGATGAAGAAGAATTTATGGTAATGATGAAAAATGCGCTTGCGCTTTCTCCCGTTCATCAGGTCCTTGTTGAAAAGAGTATTAAAGGCTATAAGGAAATTGAATATGAGGTAATGCGTGACGCTAACGATACCGCTATCACAATTTGTAACATGGAAAATATCGACCCTGTCGGTGTTCATACAGGTGACTCGGTCGTTGTTGCTCCGTCGCAAACGCTTACTAATAAAGAATATCAAATGCTTCGTGATTCTGCACTTCGCATTATCCGTGAACTTAAAATTGAGGGTGGCTGTAATGTTCAGTTTGCCCTTGACCCTCATTCATTCCAATATTATCTTATCGAGGTAAATCCGAGGGTTTCACGTTCGTCTGCTCTTGCTTCTAAAGCTTCGGGCTATCCTATCGCAAGGGTTTCGGCTAAAATCAGCGTAGGTATGCACCTTGACGAAATTCCTATTGCCAACACTCCTGCATCATTTGAGCCTGCTCTCGACTATGTTGTAACTAAAATTGCACGTTTCCCGTTTGATAAGTTTGCAGACGCCAATAACACTCTTAATACTCAAATGAAAGCAACCGGAGAGGTTATGGCAATCGGCAGAACTATGGAGGAAAGCCTGCTTAAGGCTGTTCGTTCGCTTGAAACAGGAGTTTGCCACCTTTACAGCAAGAAGTTTGATACTTACACAGAAGACGAACTTCTTAAATATATCAAAAACGGTACTGACGACAGGCTTTTTGCCATCGCTCAGCTTATAAGGCTTAATACCGACTTAATCAGAATTTATAATGCTACAAAAATTGATATGTTCTTCCTTGAAAAGTTTAAGAACATTGTTGATTTTGAAAACGTTATTAAGGAAAATGTTAAAGATATTCAAACCCTTAAGGACGCTAAAAAAATGGGCGTTTCCGATAAATATATCGGTATGCTTTGGGGTATGAATGAATCTGAAGTATTTAATTTAAGAAAAGAAAATAATATTTTCCCTGTATATAAAATGATTGATACCTGCGCTTCCGAGTTCGATTCATACGTTCCTTATTTCTATTCAACTTATGAAGAAGAAAATGAGTCTGTAGTATCCGATAAAAAGAAAATTATTGTTTTAGGCTCAGGTCCTATTCGTATCGGTCAGGGTGTAGAATTTGACTATTCAACCGTTCATGCTATTTGGTCAATCCGTGAAGCAGGATATGAAGCAATTATTATCAATAATAACCCTGAAACTGTTTCGACTGACTATACAACCTCCGATAAGCTTTATTTTGAGCCGCTTACCGTTGAAGATGTAATGAACGTTATTACTCTTGAAAATCCGCTTGGTATTGTTGTGTCACTCGGAGGTCAGACTGCTATTAACCTTGCACCTCCTCTTGATGCACTCGGTGTTCCTATTATCGGTACTGATGTTGAGGCTATTGACAGAGCTGAAAATCGTGACAGCTTTGAAAAGGTTATGGAATCTCTCGGTATTCCTCAGCCAAAGGGACTTGCTGTTACCGATATTGAAGAGGGTGTAAGGGTTGCCGCTCAAATCGGCTATCCTGTTCTTGTAAGCCTCGTTCGTTCTCGGCGGCCGTGCAATGCAGATTGTTGCCAATGAGGAGTCACTTCGTCATTATCTCCAAACTGCCGTTGAAATTAATACAGAACAGCCGGTTTTGGTTGATAAATATATTATGGGCCGTGAGCTTGAAGTTGACGCAATTTGCGACGGCAAGGACGTATTTATTCCGGGTATTATGGAACACGTTGAAAGAACCGGTGTTCATTCAGGCGACTCTATTTCGATTTATCCAACCTTTACCGCTTCCCAAAATGTTAAAGATAAAATTATTGATTATACCGTAAGGCTCGGTAAGGCAATAGGCATTGTCGGTCTTTATAACATTCAGTTTATTGCCGATAATAATGACGACGTTTACGTAATTGAGGTTAATCCACGTTCATCAAGAACAGTTCCTTTCCTTTCAAAGGCAACAAGCGTTTCTATGGCTCATATCGCAACTCAGGTTATCTTGGGTCATTCGCTCAAGGAACAGGGAATTAATAAGGTTTACCCTGAGGAGAAAAAGCGTTGGTATGTTAAGGCTCCTGCTTTCTCATTCTCTAAGCTTAAGGGAATGGATACATACCTCTCTCCTGAAATGAAATCAACAGGTGAGGCAATCGGCTACGACAAGTCGCTTACACGTGCGCTTTATAAGGCTATTCAGGCATCGGGTATGAACGTTGCAAACTACGGCACTGTTTTTGTAACTATTGCCGATCAGGATAAACCGGTTGCGCTCCCTCTTATTAAGCGTTTTTATGACCTTGGCTTTAATATTGAGGCAACAGAGGGAACTGCCAAATATCTTAAAAATCACGGTATTCGCACCAAGGTACGTGCAAAGCTTACTCTTGATGACAGCGATGAAATTCTTAAAGCACTTCGTCAAGGCCATATCGCTTACGTTATCAACACTATTGATATAAATGCCGGCGATTCACATTCCGACGGCTCTGAAATCAGACGTGCGGCAGTAGAAAATAATGTAACAATGTTCACTTCACTTGATACCGTTAAGGTGCTTCTTGACGTTCTTGAGGAGATTACACTCGGCGTATCAACAATTGACGAGGAATAATTATATATGTCTTTTGAAAGTGACTACAAGATTTTATCTAATGAAAAAATAGCTAAAGATGTTTATAAAATGAGGCTTGAGGGCGATACTTCTCATATCACCGCACCGGGTCAATTTGTAAATATCAAGCTTGACGGAAAATTTCTGCGCCGTCCTATCTCTGTTTGCGACTGCGAAGAAAATGTTATCACAATTATATATAAGGTGGTCGGCGAAGGCACTGAGCAGATGAGCAATCTTAAAATAGGAAAAATGCTTAATGTGCTTACAGGTCTTGGCAACGGCTATGATATTTCAAAATCGACTAAGCCGCTTCTTATCGGCGGCGGTGTCGGTGTTCCGCCAATGTATTTTCTTGCTAAAAAGCTTATCGAATCAGGGCAGAGACCTTGCGTTGTTCTTGGCTTTAACACTAAGGACGAGGTTTTTTATGAAAATGAATTCAAGGCACTTGGAATTGACGTTTTTGTTGCGACTGTTGATGGTTCATACGGCGTTAAAGGCTTTGTAACTGACGCTTTTCCGGATGATTACGATTATTTTTATACCTGTGGCCCTCTCCCTATGTTTAAGGCGGTTTATGACAAAACGCAATGCTCAGGTCAGTTCTCGTTTGAGGAAAGAATGGGTTGTGGCTTTGGTGTCTGTATGGGTTGCTCCTGCAAAACAAAATACGGCAATAAGCGTATATGTAAGGACGGTCCCGTTCTTGTTAAGGAGGAGATTATATGGTAGATTTAACTGTAAATCTTGCAGGGCTTGAAATGGATAATCCGGTTGTTCCGGCTTCGGGTACTTTCGGATTTGGCAAGGAATTTAAGGATATTTATGATATCAACATTTTAGGCTCATTCTCGTTTAAGGCACTACTAAGGATGCTCGTTTCGGAAACCCTACTCCGAGAATAGCAGAATGTACGTCGGGTATGATTAATGCCGTTGGGCTTCAAAATCCGGGTGTTCACCACGTTATTGAGCACGAACTGCCTGAAATGAAAGAATATTTCCATAAACCTGTTATTGCAAATGTGTCCGGCTTTTCGGTTGATGATTATGCTTACACCTGCTCGCTTCTTGATAAAGAGGAGCAAGTCGGTATATTAGAAGTTAATGTTTCCTGCCCTAATGTTCACGGCGGAGGAATGAGTTTTGGAACTTCACCTGAATGTGCGGCGCAGGTAACCAAGGCTGTTAAAGATGTAACAACTAAGCCTGTGTTTATCAAACTTTCGCCTAATGTGACGGATATTGTTTCAATCGCAAAGGCTTGCGAAGATGCAGGCGCAGACGGCATTTGCCTTATAAATACTATGCTCGGTATGCGTATTGACCTTAAAAGACGTAAGAGCGTCATTGCCAACAAAATGGGTGGATTCAGCGGCGACGCTATTTTTCCTGTGGCAGTCAGAATGGTTTATCAGGTTGCAAAGGCTTGTAATATTCCCGTTATGGGCTGCGGCGGTGTGTCGAGTGCAAAAAATGTAATTGAAATGATGATGGCAGGCGCAACTGCTGTTCAGGTAGGGGCGGCAAATCTTGTAAACCCCTACGCTTGCAAGGATATTATCGAGGCTCTTCCTACTGAATGTGAAAAGCTCGGTATTAATAAATTAAGTGATATTATAGGAGTGATTGATTAATGGGTAAGGACGTTATTGTTGCTTGCGACTTTTCAAGCGCACAGCAAACCTTTGATTTTCTCGATAAGTTTACCGAGGAAAAACCTTTTGTTAAAATCGGTATGGAACTTTTCTATGCCGAGGGTCCGTCAATAGTTAAGGAGATTAAGAAAAGAGGTCATAAGATTTTCCTTGACCTTAAGCTTCACGATATCCCTAATACCGTTAAAAAATCTATGGCTGTTCTTTCAAAACTTGATGTTGATATGACTAACGTTCACGCAGCAGGCACTGTTGATATGATGAAAGCTGCACTTGAAGGACTGACAAGAGCAGATGGCACAAGACCGCTTCTTATTGCCGTAACTCAGCTTACCTCAACAAGTGAGGAGCGTATGCAAAATGAACTTCTCATAAATGCGTCTATTAACGATACAATTGTAAAATATGCTCAAAATGCTAAGGCAGCAGGGCTTGACGGCGTTGTTTGTTCTCCTCTTGAGGCAGGTATGGTTAAGGATAATTGCGGCAAGGAGTTTATGACGGTTACACCGGGTGTTCGCTTTGCAGACGGTGATGTGGGCGATCAGGTTCGTGTTACAACTCCTGAAAAAGCTAAAGAAATCGGCTCTGATTATATTGTAGTCGGCAGACCTATTACCGCAGCGGCAGACCCTGTTGCGGCTTACAGAAGATGCGTTAAGGAATTTGTAGGATAAGGAGATACCAATGGAAGGATATAAAAGAGAATTTATAAAGTTTTTAGAGGATGCAGGAGTATTGAAGTTTGGCGATTTTACTGCTAAAAGCGGCAGAAAAATTCCTTATTTCATCAATGCAGGCGATATTAAAACAGGCGAGCAAATTCAAAAACTCGGCGAGTTTTATGCAAAGGCTTATTTTGAAAAGGTAGGAAATAAGAAGTCGGTTCTTTACGGTCCGGCTTATAAGGGTATTCCTATTGCTGTTTCGGTTGCCGTTGCACTTGCAAAAGACGGCCTTGATGTGCCGTTCTTCTTTAACCGTAAGGAGGAAAAGGACCACGGCGAAGGCGGTGTGTTTGTTGGCTATAAACCGCAGGCAGGCGAGGACGTTGTTATTGTTGAGGACGTTATCACTGCAGGAACTGCTATCAGAGAGAGTATGGCTATTCTTTCAAAGCTTGACGGCGTTAATGTTAAGGCTACATTTGTTATGGTTGACCGTAAGGAAAAAGGTCAGGGCGAAAAGAGCGCTATGGCTGAGGTGACAGACGAGTTCGGCTTCCCTGTATATTCGGTTGTAGACGTATATGATATTATCGAATATCTTGAAGAGGACGAAGCAAACAAGGAAAATGTTGACAGAATAAAAGCGTATCTTGCTGTAAACGGCGCAAAGGAATAATAGAAGGGAAGTGCTCAAATGAGACATTTGCTTGACACAACAGATTTATCGCTTGAAGAAGTAGACGGCATTATCTCTACTGCGATAGATATTATTAATAATAAAGAAAAATATGCTCACGTTTGTGATGGAAAGAAACTTGCTACACTGTTTTTTGAGCCGTCAACAAGAACACGTCTTTCGTTTGAGGCTGCTATGATGGAGCTCGGTGGCAATGTTTTGGGATTCAGCGAGGCGGCAAGTTCATCTGCTTCAAAGGGTGAAACGGTTGAGGATACTGTCAGAATGGTATCCTGTTATGCCGATATTATTGCAATGCGCCATCCTCTTGAAGGTGCACCGAGAGTAGCAAGCTTTAAAAGCGGCGTACCTATTATTAATGCAGGTGACGGCGGTCATTCTCACCCGACTCAAACTCTTGCCGACCTCTTAACTATTTTCAGAGAAAAGGGCAGGCTTGATAATATGACAATAGGTCTTTGCGGTGACCTTAAGTTCGGCAGAACCGTTCATTCTCTTATCAAAGCTATGACAAGATATAAGAATGTTAAATTTGTTCTTATTGCCCCTAAAGAACTTGCACTTCCTGATTATATTAAGACGGATATTCTCGATAAATCGGGCAGTGAATATAAAGAGGTTGAAACTATGGAGGAGCTATGCCGGAGCTTGACGTGCTTTATATGACTCGTGTTCAGCGTGAACGTTTCTTCTCCGAAGATGAATATCTTAAAGTTAAGGACTCATTTATTCTTGACCTTGACAAGCTTAAAACGGCTAAAGAGGATTTGACAATTATGCACCCTCTTCCGAGAGTTAATGAAATCGCAACAGAGGTTGACGATGACCCAAGGGCTAAATATTTTGTTCAAGCGCTCAACGGCAAGTATGTAAGAATGGCGCTTATTAAAACTCTTCTTGAATGGGCAGGTACAATCAAATGAAAATTGATGAAATAGAAAACGGCATTGTTTTTGACCATATTGCGGCAGGAAAAGGTATGGAGGTTTATAATACGCTCCGTCTTGATAAGCTTAAATGTCAGGTCGCTATTATTCAAAACGCAAAAAGCGAAAAAATGGGTGCAAAGGATATAATTAAGATTAATGAACTTATTGATATCAATCTTGATGTGCTTTGCTATATTGATAAAAATATTACCGTTAATGTAATCAAAAACGGTAAAAGCGTTGAGAAAAAAACTCTTTCGCTTCCAAAAACTCTTACAAATGTTATAAAATGCTCAAACCCTCGTTGCATTTGCAATAATGAGGATATTGACCATATCTTTACTCTTACCGACGATATCGGAACATATCGTTGCCTTTATTGTGAAACAAAGGCAAAATAATATTTTGTTGACAATTGTATTTTTTTATATTATAATCTTCTCGAAAAAAGGGAGTAGTTAGCATTTGCTTTTTGCAAATGTTGCATAGGTCGTCATGACGGGAAACCCGGTCTGTGCATTGCTGAACATTTTTCAGTTATAACGAGACTTTTATCGATTGCGATAAAGGTCTCGTTATTTTTATTTTCAATTTAATTTAAGGAGAAAAATATGGAAACACTACTTTTAAAAGTATCTGTTTTGCAAGAATTTGCTAATTTGTTTTCCAATATAGGCGAAACAAAATGGCAATGGTGCTTATGTGGGCAGTCGGCGGGCTTCTCATTTATCTTGCAATCGCAAAACAGATGGAACCTACACTTCTTTTACCAATGGGCTTTGGTACTATTTTGGTAAACCTTCCTTGGTCAGGCGCAATTACTCAACCCGGTGCTGAGGCAGGCCTATCAGTGTGCTTTATGATTCAGGTATAGCAAATGAGCTTTTCCCGCTTTTGCTGTTTATAGGTATCGGCGCAATGATTGATTTCGGCCCGCTTCTTAAAAATCCGTGGCTTATGCTCTTCGGTGCTGCTGCTCAGTTCGGTATTTTCTTTACCTTCTTTGTAGCAAGCTTCTTCTTTGACGTAAACGATGCCGCTTCTATCGCTATTATCGGTGCTGCCGACGGTCCTACGTCAATTTTCGTTGCAAACGAACTCGGCTCTAAGTATATCGGCGCAATTATGGTTGCCGCATATTCCTATATGGCTCTTGTTCCTATTGTTCAGCCGCCTGTTATTAAGGTGTTACATCTAAAAAAGAACGTTTAATCAGAATGAAATATAACCCCGGCGACGTTTCTAAGACTACTAAAATTCTTTTCCCAATCGTTGTTACGGTTATCGCAGGTCTTGTGGCTCCTAAGTCGGTAGCTCTTGTTGGCTTCCTTATGTTTGGTAACCTTATCAGAGAATGCGGTGTTCTTAATAATCTTTCAGAAACTGCTCAAAATTCATTTGCTAATATAATTACAATTCTTCTCGGTATCACCGTAGCAGGCCAGATGCACTATAAAGAGTTTGTTCAACCGGCAACTCTTCTTATTCTCGGCCTTGGACTTGTTGCATTCGTATTTGATACTATCGGCGGCGTTGTGTTTGCGAAGTTCCTCAATCTTTTCTTACCAAAGGATAAGAAAATCAATCCTATGATTGGTGCGGCAGGTATTTCGGCATTCCCAATGAGCGGCCGTGTTGTAAACCAAATGGGACTTAAAGAAGATAATCAAAACTTCCTTCTTATGCAGTCAATTTCAGTAAATGTTTCAGGTCAGATTGCTTCCGTTATCGCAGGCGGTCTTATCTTAACACTTGTATCTTGATAGGAGGGTAATATATGTATAATTTAGCAGTAACCCTTATGGCGTTTTTGATGAAAGTTACAATTTATGCAGATAGCTGGAAAACGTCACTTCCCGTTGTGCTTTTCGGTATGCTCGGTATCTTCATTGTAATCGGCGTTGTAGTTCTTGTGACATACCTTCTCAATAAGCTCACAAGCACAAAGAAGAAAAAGATAAGGACGAAAATAAATAAAATTTAGGCTGTTGTTGTTTTTTGAAAACAACAGGATCTTTTTCACCTGCATTTAAGGCTCACAAGGCTCAGGGCTCACTTAGGCGGTTTTCTGAGCCAAGACTTGCCGGTCTTTCTATACTTACCATCCTCTTTCTCAACGATTTGATAATACACCAAACGCAACAAATAACGTTTCACGGATGCTGTAGGCAACCCGGCTTCATTGGCAGCCGCCATCAGCCCCGAATAGGTGAACTCGCGCGGCATCTTTTTTCAAGACAGGACGCAGTTTGAAAAAAGCCTTTACCGGCTGATTCTTCCGGCAGTATCATCCATGGAAGTGGAAAGCAGCAAACTGTGTTCCAGCAACACATCCACTATCTGCATTGCCGTATGGAAATCCTCATCCGAACACTCCCACTCCGATGTATTCCATTGCGGCTCACACTTACGCAATGCAGTCAGCACCATGCAATACGAGACATCATCAGTCCGTGGCGCAACACAATGGCCCCCGGAGAATCATCATCTTCCCGCCACTACCTCACGCAGATACGTTCTGAA
>ENA-OQIO01000125-OQIO01000125.1-human-gut-metagenome-genome-assembly--contig:-NODE-125-length-36592-cov-2.411545_pt1 | contig 36592 bp, 46 predicted proteins | sample MGYA00242573_ERZ504737 | MGnify/ENA primary metagenome ERZ504737 (study PRJEB26092, sample SAMD00036203) | human gut metagenome | host: Homo sapiens | study: EMG produced TPA metagenomics assembly of...
GAATCGAACCGGTACTCGATTTAACTCGAACAGGATTTTAAGTCCTGCGCGTCTGCCAGTTCCGCCACTGCGGCTTAGTGGTGGGAGAAGGATTCGAACCTTCGAAGGCGGTGCCAACAGATTTACAGTCTGCCCCCTTTGGCCACTCGGGAATCCCACCAAGTATTTACCTGACAATTAAAGATTATACGGCATTGTCAGGTAAATTGCAAGTGTTTTTTTAACTTTTTTTATATTTTTTTATGCCTGTGTTTCAACTTCCGTTTCAGGCTCAAATAATGCTTCGAATTCTGCGCGGTTAATGCGTTCTTTCTCTAATAATAATGCGGCACATTTGTGAAGGACATCTATATGTTCTTCAATCATTGCTTTCGCATCTTTGTAGCATTTATTTACAATCTTCTTCACTTCCTGATCGATCACAGTCTGTGTGTTTTCTCCATATGGACGCTGCTGTCCAATTTCTTTTCCTAAGAAGACTTCGTCTCCTTCACCACTGTCATAATTGATCAGTCCGAGTTCATCTGACATACCAAACTTCGTTACCATAGCTCTTGCATACTGGGTTACCTGTTTGATATCCTGTGATGCACCGGTTGTGATATCATCTAAGATCAATTCTTCGGCAATTCGTCCTCCGAGACTTACCATGATATCCTGAATCATCTTTCCGCGTGTCATAAAGACATTATCGTTCTCAGGAAGCGGCATCGTATATCCAGCTGCTCCTGTTCCTGTTGGAATAATAGATACAGTGTAAACCGGACCTACATCTGGTAACAGATGGAATAAGATTGCATGTCCAGATTCATGATATGCAGTGATCCTTCTTTCACTTTCTGGCACCACACGACTCTTCTTCTCTGTTCCGATTCCTACTTTGATAAATGATTTATCAATATCTTCTTTCATGATATAGCTCTGTCATCTCTTGCTGCCTGAATGGCTGCCTCATTCATCAGATTCTCAAGGTCTGCTCCCACAAAACCTGCTGTTGTTCTTGCGATCTCATGAAGATCAACATCATCTCCTAATGGTTTCTGACGACAGTGAATCTTTAAGATATCTTCTCGCCCTTTGACATCTGGTCTTCCAACGCCAACCTTGCGGTCAAATCGTCCTGGTCGTAAGATCGCTGGATCTAAGATATCCACACGGTTTGTAGCTGCGATCATGATGATTCCTTCATTCACTCCAAAACCGTCCATCTCAACTAACATCTGGTTTAATGTCTGTTCACGTTCATCATGTCCACCACCAAGTCCAGAGCCTCTTCGTCTTGCAACTGCATCGATCTCATCGATAAATACGATACAAGGAGAATGTTTCTTAGCTTCTGCAAATAAGTCACGTACACGAGCTGCACCAACACCGACGAACATTTCCACGAAATCAGATCCTGAAATGCTGAAAAATGGTACATTCGCTTCTCCTGCAACTGCCTTTGCAAGTAATGTCTTACCTGTTCCTGGAGGTCCTACAAGAAGGACGCCCTTTGGAATTCTGGCTCCGATCTTTATAAATCGTCCTGGATTCTTTAAGAATTCCACGACTTCTTCTAATTCTTCTTTCTCTTCTGTCAGTCCTGCAACATCGTTAAATGTTACTTTCTTACCATTTGGATTGGCAAGTTTAGCCACGGCTTTTTCCAAAATCCATCATCTTGCCGCCACCGCCACCATTCTGGCGCATCATCATAACCATGAAAAATATGACAACTCCGATCGGTAGTACTACCCCGATCAGATTAGAGATCATATCCCCACTGTGATCGATTCCCTTAATACTGATCTTATTGGCAAGAGAGCTGTCAGCTTTCTTAATATCATTGATCGCCTGATTGACATCTGTAACTTCACAGCTCTTATAATCATCTTTTCCAAACTCTGCTGTGATCGTCCCAGTTGGTACTTCTTTATTCTGTTTAATAGTTACCGCAGTTACTTTGTCAGACTTTACATCCTTCATAAACTGCTGATAGGTGTAATCACCTGAACCTGGCTGGAACACGCTGATAAAATAATATGCTCCGATCACCAAGATCAGCAGGACTACTAAAAATCCACTGTTACTTTTCTTCGGGTTCAACGTTTAGTCTCCTCTCTACTCTTCCTCTGCTACTCCAATGTAAGGAAGGTTACGATATTTCTGTGCATAATCTAGTCCATATCCAACAACAAATTCATCTGGTACTTCAAAACCAATATATCTGACTGGTACTTCAACTTCACGACGATCTGGTTTGCTTAACAATGTACACAGATGAAGTGACGCAGGATTTCTGCTCTCAAGCATTGGTTTTAAATGATTTAAAGTCTTTCCTGAGTCAATGATATCTTCTACAACTAATACTTCTTTATCTAAGATTGGCTCATCTAAGTCTTTTGCGATCTTAACGATTCCTGAGGATTCTCTGGAATTTCCATAACTAGACACTGACATAAAATCAATTGTTACTGGAATCGTGATTCTCTTTGCAAGTTCACACGCAAAAAAAACACTTCCTTTTAAGATGGCGATCAGATGGATTTCTTTTCCTGCATAATCTTCACTGATCTGCGCTCCCATCTCCGCGATTCGTTTGTTTACATCTTCCTCTGAAATCATTACTCTGATATTCTCCATTGGAATCATCTCCTTCTCTTTTGAACTCAAGCTTTAAATAACGCTTGGTTGATTCTTTGATCTTATAATATTCGCTGATTCTTCTGCCAACGATCCATACAATATGACTGCCATCTGCCACCAAGGGTATCTCTTCCCGCAATTGTCTTGGAATCTTCTCATCAATAAAATACCTGCTTAATGATTTTCTCTTCTGATCTTTGCCAAATGTAAAAAAATCTCCTGGCTTCCGGCATCGTAATTGTACACCTGTTTCTATTCTATCATAATCAATGATTTTGATACAATCATTTTCCACGATATTTGTCAAATCTGTAACCTCTTCGCACAAAATTTTTCCTGTCATTTCTTGTTTATCTGATATATTTCCTTTTTGTACCTTAATATACTGATAATTTTTCTCAGCAACCATATTATACGGAAGGGAAATTCGTTTCCCTGTTCCATTTTCTACCAAAGTTAACAGATCTTCAATATGTCTTCTTTCTAAATCTTTCTTCTTACCAGCTGTTTCTTCCAAAACTTTTTTTAGAACCTGTTTCTGGATCCAATGGTTTTCCAATAACAATTGATCACAATTGATCTCAAATCCTTGTCCAATAGGCTTTGTACATCTTAAAAATGACTCTTCTATCTGATCTGTCAGATACGTCGTCACTTCTTTGATATCTTCGCACAGCCATCCTATATGCTCCACCGCCTGCTCATTGATCATCTCAAGTCTTGGAATTACCTGATTTCGGATCTGATTTCTTGCAAATGCATCGTCCTGATTGCTTGCATCTTCTACCCAGGCCTGCCCAGCCTCTTTTAAATATTTTACGATTTCTTCTTTTTTACACATAAAAGCGGACGGATCAGATTTCCATCTTTTTCTCTCATGGCACCCGCCCCATAAATTCCAGTTCCTCTCACCACTCGATATAAAAATGTTTCTGCCTGATCATTTTGATGATGTGCGATCGCAATCTTATCAGCATTATATTTTTTCATTGTTTTCGCAAATGCATCATATCTCGCTTTTCTTCCTGCTTCTTCTAATGACATCTTTTCACGCTTGGCGATCTGTTTTACATCTATTTCAAATATTTTACACGGAATCGAAAGTTGTCCACAAAGATCCTGCACAAACTTCTGATCATCCACAGCTTCTCTTCGAATCATGTGATTGATGTGGACTGCTGTGATCGTGAGATTCATTGATTCTCTTAATTCATTTAAAATAAGTAACAGATATACAGAATCTGCACCGCCAGAAACACCGACAATGATATGATTTCCATTTTGTATTAAATTTTTTTCTTTGATAAATTCTTTTACTTTATTCATGTAATTTACTTTATCATTCTTTGCAGATTCCTTCAATACCTGTCCCAGATTCCCAATACCATGATCGTCATATCATCTCTTTTTTCAAATTCTTTGTTTGTTGTAATTTGCTCATATAATCCATCTGCGATCGCCTGTGGACGTACCACATCCATTTCTTTCAAATATCGTGCTGCCATCTCCAAACCATTTTGCGAAAATCCGTCGAAAGCTCCATCGCTTAACATGACTAAAATATCTTCACTTTCCATCTTTTTGCGGTAAATTGGAATTTTCTCGGTATGTAATAAGAGGTTCACTGGTATCGTATCTACTTGAATGATCTCCACATCGTTTTTTCTCTTTAAAAGACATGGGCAGGCTCCAATTTTAAAGAATGTTCCGATTCCTGCAAATAAATCTAACTGAAAAAAATCTAATGTCGCATATTTTTCTTTTTCTGGTTGTAAGATCATCATGGACCTTAAAAGCTGAACACTTTGACTTTCGTTAATTCCTGCTCCTAGAAGTTCTTCCATCACTTCAATTATTTTCCTACTTCTTTTTTCGCTTCCTGTCCTGTTCCCATTCCATCCGAGATCATAGACACAAAACTTCCTTCCCTTACTTTTCCCATGGAAAAACTGTCTCCATTCTCATCCCCTGCGATCATTGGCGAAGTGTGGATTCCTGCGATTACATGGAATTTTTCTTCTGGTGTAAATCCATAAATCTCATAATAATTTCCGATCATCTTTTTCTGATCTGGCAATGGCTTCATTTTCTCCATTGTCATGGAACTTAACAACACTGCTGCTTGTCTTGTGCTGATTTCCCTGCCTTTTTCTTTTTCAGATATAGATAGATCTGTTTTCCTTTCTCTGGATTATCGTAGAAATAAATTTCTTTTAGTCTCAGTTGGCTTTTTGCAAAACCTTTTGTGATCTTCTCATATAATTTCTTATTATCTGCCGTTAATGATACTTTTCCCTGAAAGAAATCACCCAGTGTATTTCCGGCTCTGATATACTGCTCCCCGACAATTTTTCTCAGTTGTTTCATCTGATTTCTCATTGCACGCAGAAATAATTCCCGTTCATAAATCTGATTTGCTTCCTCGATAAAATCCTGTCCATTCTTGCATGGATGACATCTTTTTAAATCTGCATAGCTTAATCCACCTTGCTTTTCGATGATCTGCCCAAGCCTGTCCTTATCTGCTAATGTAAACTGACATTTTTGATTCTCACAGCATCCGACACATTCTTTTAAGATCACACTTTCAACTACATCTCTTCCCCGTTTTTCACACGTTTCTTCCTCATCGTTATGATCACAGAACATCTTCCCCGCTGTCGTGAGACATTGCTGCATCTGGCGCATATGATAAAGGATCATTTCATGAAAATTTTGAAATAACCGGTCTTCTTCGAATTCTTTTTTTCTTAAGATTTCCATAGTTTTCCCTCCTGCAAGATTATTATAGAGGATTTTGTATGCAATTTCTGTCGAAATAAAAAATGTTATTTTCTGGAAATTATTATCAAAAAAATCCGATGTTTTATAAGAACAATCCTATGACTATTCTTATAAAAACATCGGATTTTATATCTTTATTCTTTACTCTACCGGATGTAAATTCTTCAAAGAAATGTCCATAATAGGAGCTGAATGTGTTAAAGCTCCACAAGATACATAATCCACTCCGATCTCACGGATCGTCTTTAAGCGTTCTTTTGTAACATTTCCTGAACACTCTGTTTCAGCTCTTCCGTCAATCAGTTTGACAGCTTCTTTCATTGTCTCATCATCCATGTTGTCTAACATGATGATGTCTGCTCCTGCTTCTACGGCTTCTTTTACCATGTCAAGATTCTCTGTCTCTACTTCAATCTTTCTGACAAATGGTGCATAGTCTTTTGCCATAGCTACCGCTTCTTTGATTCCACCTGCAGCACCGATATGGTTATCTTTTAACATGACTCCATCGGATAAGTTGTAGCGGTGATTATGTCCACCACCAACCGTCACTGCGTATTTTTCAAATGGACGCATGTTTGGTGTTGTTTTTCTTGTATCTAATAACTTTGTTTTATATCCTTCAAGCTCTTTGGATAACTCGCTTGTCATTGTTGCGATTCCACTCATTCTCTGCAAGTAGTTTAATGCAACTCTCTCTCCAGATAAAAGAGCACGGATATCTCCTTTGACAACTCCCATTAGCTGTCCTTTGGTCACTTTATCTCCGTCTTTTAATTCTGTTCTCAAAAACAACAAGTTTCATCTAAAAGTTTGAAAGACTCTTTCAAATACTTCTAATCCACAGATGACCCCATCCTGTTTACAGATTAAATTTACTTCTCCCTGTTTTGGTTCTGGCATCACTGCGTTTGTACTGACATCTTCCTGAGTGATATCTTCTTTTAATGCATTCATCAAATATTCATCGATGTTAATTCTCATCGTTACACCACTGATCATAAAAACTTCTGTCCTTTCGTTTAATTTCGTCAAGAACAAGCTGTTCATTCTCTTTCTCACGCTGTTCTTCGTTCTGATACTTACTTAAATCTACTTCGACTGTCTCGGCTTTTGATGGATGTTCTGTGATGTCTTTCGCTGCTGCCTTGGCAAATACAAGTGCTTCCAATAATGAATTACTTGCCAGACGGTTCTTTCCATGAACCCCATTACAGCTTGTCTCACCGACTGCATATAAATGTTCCATAGATGTCTTGCTGTCTAAGTTTACTTTAATTCCACCCATGAAATAGTGCTGTGCTGGTGTTACTGGAATCGGTTCTTTTGTCATGTCATATCCTTCATCCAAGCACTGTTTGTAGATGTTTGGGAATCTATGTTTGATTCTTTCTCCATCTAAATGTGTAACAGATAAATAAACATGATCACTTCCGTCTTTCTTCATCTGTTTGCAGATTTCTCCAGTTACAACGTCTCTTGGTTTTAACTCATCTGTAAAACGTTCTCCATCTTTATTCAGCAGATAAGCTCCCTCTCCTCTGACTGATTCAGAGATTAAGAATCTTCTTCCTGGTTTCTTTGAATAAAATGTTGTTGGATGGATCTGGATATAGTTAATATTCTCTAATTCAACATTATGGCGCAGGCAGATAGCCAGACTGTCTGCTGTCAGATGTCTGAAGTTTGTAGAATGTTTAAATAACCCTCCAAGTCCTCCTGTTGCAAGAACAGTATCCGGAGCTTCGATCGTATCTAAATTACCATCTGCATCTTTATATACAATTCCTTTACATTCTCCGTCTTTCTCAATGATATCGATCATCGTACAATTTTCCATGATCGTAATATTATCACGTTTCTTCGCCTCTTCGTATAAATGGCTTGTGATCTCTTTTCCTGTCAGATCTTCATGATGAAGAATACGGAATGTGGAATGTCCACCTTCTCTTGTAAACTCAATCTCTCCATCCTTCAAGTCAAATCTTACACCAAAATCTTTCAGATCCTGAATAATCTGTGGTGATTCTTTGATCATCTTCTCGACGGCACCTTTATCATTCTCGTAATGTCCGGCTTTCATAGTGTCCTCGAAATATGAATCATAATCTTCCGGATTCTTCAGCGCTGAGATTCCTCCCTGCGCCAAAAATGAATCACTTTCTTCAACTTCCTTCTTTGTAATAACGATTACTTTGTAATCCTTCGGAAGAAATAATGCATTAAATAGCCCTGAAGCACCACTTCCTACAATGATCACATCTGCTGTTTTCATAATTCTCTTTGCCCTTCCTTGGAACTTTCCTGTCTTACTGCGCGATTCTTAACATCTCATCTAATGCTTTCTTAGCATTTAATCGCAGTTCTTCTGGTAATTCCACCTGATTCTTCATGTCTCTTAATGTGTCTCTTACATTCTCTAACTGATACGCTTCATATTTGGACAGAACTGACGATGTCCTACAGAGTAGAATGTCTTTCCTGGGTTCTTCTGTTTTAATTCATATAAAACACCCATCTCTGTACAAATGATAAATACGTCCTTGTCAGATGCTGTCGCATAGTCAATGATTCCTGATGTACTTCCTACATAATCACCTAAAGCTACAACATCTGGTGTACATTCTGGATGTACTAAAACTTCTGCTTCTGGATGTACTTCTTTGGCTTTCTTTACGTTCTCGGCTGTGATACTTCTATGTACATGACAGAATCCGTCATTGTAAATAAAGTTCTTCTCTGGAAGTTTGCTTCCGATATAACGTCCGAGATTCTCATCTGGTACGAAGAAAATATTCTTCTGTGGAAGTGCTGTTACAACTTTCAGAGCATTGGATGAAGTTACACAGACATCAGAATGTGCTTTGATCTCTGCTGTAGAATTAATGTAACAGACAACAGCAAGATCATCATATTTCTTACGCATCTCTTCAATCTTCTCTACATCGACCATATGAGCATTGGGCAGTCTGCCTTCTGATCTGGCATGATCACTGTACGGTCTGGGTTTAAGATCTTGGCACTCTCACCCATAAAGTTTACGCCTGCAAAACAGATCACATCTTTGGATTCTTTTAATGCAACTTTGGCAAGATAATAAGAATCCCCAACATAATCAGCAATTTCCTGAACGGCATCGTCTACATAATAATGTGCTAGTAAAACAGCATTTTTTTCTTGTTTTAATTGTTCAATTTCTTTTTTTAAATTTTCCATCTTTCTCTCCTTGTTATTAAATTTTAATATACCACGACCACCCCTTCTGTTCAAGTATTTGTGATGTTTTTATATGATAAATACCAGTGATTTTACCTCTTTTTCAGATGCTTCAATCACTGGTATTATTATAAATTCTATTTATTTTATATGGTCACTATATATTTTCATATGCATTTGCTGTTTTCGTCCGATCATATCTTGTACATTGTCTCGTAATTATTTTTTCACATAGCATGTGTTCTTTCCTCTGCCTCTCTGCATGATCAATCCTTTTTAACCATCTGCTTCAAAATCCTTCCACTCGTTGTCTGACTGATTCCTAATCTTTCCTGAACTTGTTTTCTTTGAATTCTTTTTTCTTGATCGATCATTTGCATGATCTGTGTTTCTTCGTCTTCTGGTTGTATATGTGTATGGTATTGCAGTTCTTCTCTTAATTCTGCCTGTGCATTTGTGTTTGGTAATATGATCTTAAATACATTATTACTGACTTTGATCTCTGGTTTTATAAACTGATCTTGATAAGCATTCATGATCTTTTGTATTCCTGTTCCATAAGCTTCGATCAATTCTAAACGGTAAAAAACAATTCGCTAATTTTTTATTCCTGCATACAGAAATCCCCATCATCACATCTTCTAATGTAACTCCTGTTACCAATCCCCCAATGGATGTGAATTCTAACCGATCTTCGTACATACTGATCAGAATACTAGAACTATATCCGTAATCTCTGTGTACAAGACAGTTTAGCAATGCTTCTCTTACTGCTACTTCTGGATAATCTCTATTATCAATTCGATAAAGTTTTTCAAAAGTTGAATGTGTTTGATTTCTGAAGTCAATGTAATCATATACTGCTTCCATTTGTGCAAATAGTGATCCTGTAAATTCTTTTCTATCTTTAAATATATTTTGATTCTTTCCTTCAAAAACTGCTGTTTTAATCGTATGCACGCATTGGTCTGAAAGTAATAAAGCAAGATTCGTATAAATTCCATCTTGGTTTATAATTCCTAAAGTTTTCATCTGTGACTGTTCTAATTGTGATGTTTCTCTTTTGGAATTCTTTTTTTGTTTCGCAAAAGTCAATTCTTGATCTAATGATCTCATATCTTCAAAATGATCACCATCTGTTTCTTTAATCATCTTTCTAATAGCTGTATCCGTTGCTGGGACAGAAGAATATCCTTGTCTTACATATACGCCTTCTGGTCTTAACCCTTTCTTCGCTATATAGTATGGGCGTTCTGTTCCTCTTTGAATATCTATGATCACAACTTGTTTTTGTTCTATCTCTTTTGTCTCATAGTGCAAGAACATGGTTAAATCTGGTTTAATCGCATCTCTAACCATATTGCTTACTTGCAATGCTACACTGTCTGAATCTTCTACCCCGATAACTGTCCCATCATCTTCAATTCCAATATAGATTTTTCCTCCATCACAATTGGCAAATGCTATGATTTCTTTCTTGATGTCTGTGACTACAATGGATTTGAATTCCGTTCTCTCAGATTCTTGTAACTTCATGAAAAACCCTCCTTGAAATTATTCTGTCTGTTCTTTCTAACTTTATTCTAACCATTCTAACCATTCTTATCAATTATAAATCACAGTGTTTGTATGCTGTATAGTGGTTTGAATCACGTAAATTATTTGAATATTATAAAAAGCGATCATGTGTCGGCAACCGTACGGACACGTCTGCACTTAGCTCCTGGATGGTCATTAGACCATTCAGGAGCTTAGTACAGCTACGTGGGAGTCCGAATGCGAGTGGGTTGCAGGCACATAATCGCTTTTTATAATATTCCACCAATACTTTCCGTTATTCAAATCAGAATTTAATAGTTTTCTTCATGCACTTCAAAATAGCTCTGTGGATGTGCACAAACAGGACATACTTCCGGTGCTTTTGTTCCAACTACGATATGTCCACAATTACGACATTCCCATACTTCACTTCACTTTTTTCAAATACTTGTGAAGTCTCGATATTCTTAAGAAGTGCACGATATCTTTCTTCATGATGCTTCTCAATCTCTCCGACTGCTCTGAATTTGGCAGCAAGTTCTGGAAAACCTTCTTCTTCTGCAGTCTTTGCAAAACCTTCATACATATCTGTCCATTCGTAATTTTCACCTTCAGCTGCTGCAGCAAGATTTTCCTTTGTATCTCCAATTCCTGCTAATTCTTTAAACCACATTTTGGCATGTTCTTTCTCATTATTTGCCGTCTTAAGGAACAATGCAGACATCTGCTCATATCCTTCTTTCTTTGCAACGGATGCGAAATAAGTGTACTTATTTCTTGCCTGTGATTCTCCTGAAAATGCTTCTAATAAATTCTTCTCTGTCTGTGTTCCTACATATCTATTACTTCCCATGATTCTTCTCCTTACTGATTCCTTTACAATCACTTTATATATTTCCCTAGAAATTGATAATTTCTATACTTCAGATTTCCATAATCCATGCAGATTACAATACTCATATGCTGCTATGAATTCATCTCCATCGCTAACATAAATACCGCCTCTGGTTTATCCCCTGGTGCAAATTTATGCAGCTGCCCACCATTCTTTGTTTCAATATATACTCCCATAATATAATGTTCTGGAAGCATTGGATGCTCTACGGAAGATACAGCTACTGTGATCTTATTTCCTTCCTGTGTCACAACCGGCACATGTTTTTCAACTGCTGCATCGGTTGTATTTGCTTTTAAACTTTTCAAATTCTCTATGGAACTTCCTGCTCCAAATACTTCTAATAATACTGTTTTGTCTTCTGAACGATAAAATTTAGCCATAACTTCTTCTCCCTTCTACTACAATATATCTATAAAAATTATTCTTTTGAAAATTGATCTTTCCCTACAAAACATAATGGACATTCAAAATCTTCTGGAACATCTTCCCATTTTGTTCCTGGAGCGATTCCTCCTTCTGGATATCCTTTTTCTTCATCATATTCCCATCCACATACATCACATACGTATTTCATTGTTTCATCCTCCTCATGTCTGAATCGATAATAATTACTGTTATTGTATTTATATAATAATACATGTGAGAAAAAATGTCAATAATATTTTTTAGAATTTGAATAGTGATATTTCTTTCTATGAATTATGTCCAATTTTTGTTATAATTAATTCATACTTATTGACACGCCGGGGACATCAGAGCGTGACAAAATTTACTTTTGATACTCTCATCATTAATATACAAAGTTACTGAACATTTACTCAATAAGGAGGTGGCAATTATGGAGGTTAAGATTACAAAAATATTTAACGCAGCTGACCAGATTCAGGCTGAGATGATTCATGATCATTTAAAACAAAACGGAATTGAAACCATGTCCAAACAACCTGGAACAGGAGAATATATGAGTATTGCAATGGGGTATTCTGTTTATGGAACGGATATTTATGTTAGAGAAGATCAGAAAGCTAAGGCAGAAGCTTTGATCAATGAACTGTTATACGATAATGACTACAATACATTCGAAGATGAAGATATCAAATTGCCTTGGTGGCAAAATAAAAGTGATTGTTGCAAAATGCATTTTAGGATTTTTATTCTTGTGATCATTATCATGATCGCAATGCAGATTCTACAATAAGATCATAAATTTAAGAAAGAACAGGTATGCTTTAGAATTCCTTGAAATCCTTATGCATACCTGTTCTTTGTTGTTGTTCATTATTTATATTTAGTTTATATTTAGTTTATAGTTACCTTATAGTTAATCAAATTTCTGAAATACACCTTAAGTGCTGGATAAATTTCTCTAAACTGCTGATACTTCGCCTCATACTTCGCAACAAGCTTGGCATCAGGTTCCACTGTATCAACCACTTTCACAAGCTGATCTGCTGCTTCCTGTACGCTGTCGTATTCTCCACATCCAACGGCTGCAAGCATCGCTCCTCCATATCCTGGACCTTCTTCGCTTTCGATCACGTCGACTTTCAGATTCATCACATTTGCAATGATCTTCTTCCATAATGGGCTCTTAGCTCCACCGCCGCAGATCTTTGTGCGTTCAATCTTGATTCCAAGACTTCTTGCGACTTCCAGAGAATCACGAAGTCCAAATGCAACTCCTTCTAACACGGCCTGTGTCATTTCTTCTCTCGTTGTATCCATGGACATTCCGATAAATGTTGCTCTGGCTTTTGGATCATTGTGTGGAGATCTCTCTCCCATTAGGTATGGAAGATAGAATACATGGTTTTCTCCAAGTTTGGTGATTCCTTCTTGTTCTTTGCTGTATTCTTTTGTCTTTAAGATCTCGTCCATCCACCATTTATTGCAGGATGCTGCACTTAACATGCATCCCATGAGGTGATAGTATCCATCTGCGTGGTCAAAAGAATGTAAGGCATTGTTGGAATCTACACCAAATGTCTTACTGGAAATGAAGATCGTTCCAGATGTTCCAAGGGAAATGTTACACATTCCATCTCCAACAGTTCCAGTTCCTACCGCTGCTGCCGCATTATCTCCAGCTCCCGCGATGATCTTGACTTCTTTGGATAAACCAAGTTCTTCTGCAATATCTTCTTTTAATGTTCCGACAACTTCATAACTTTCAAACAGTTTCGGAAGCTGTTCTTCACTCACTCCACAGATTTCCATCATCTGTTTTGACCAGCATTTATTCTTTACATCTAATAATAACATTCCGGATGCATCGGAATAATCCGTGCAAAATGTTCCAGATAGTTTATATGCCAGATAATCTTTTGGCAGCATGATCTTTTTGATCTTGTTGAAATTGTCTGGTTCATTTTCACGCATCCACAGGATTTTTGGTGCCGTAAATCCTGCGAAAGCGATATTAGCTGTGTACTCAGATAATTTATCTTTTCCAATCTTGTTATTTAAATAATCTGTTTCTTTCTGTGTACGTCCATCATTCCATAGGATTGCAGGGCGAATCACATCATCATCTTCATCTAAAACGACAAGTCCATGCATCTGCCCTCCGAAGCTGATCCCGGCAACCTGTGATTTATCACATTCGCTGATCAATTCTTTGATTCCTTCCATAGACTGACTGTACCAGTCTTCTGGTTTCTGCTCAGACCATCCTGGATGCGGAAAATGCAACTCATATTCTTTGGAAACGATTTTTTTGATTCCACCTTTTTCATCCATTAACAGTAATTTCACTGCGGATGTTCCAAGGTCTACACCAATGTATAACATACAAACCTCCGATCTTATCCCCAAGGATTTTCTGTTGGATATCTGACTCCAGCTGGCTGATTGTATCCAATCTCTTCTACTGGAACTCCAACATATTTAAATACTTCATATAATGTTTTTCCGAAATTACCAAATGCTACAGCTCCATGATGAGGGAAGTTTTTCTCAATCAGTACGTGTCGGTAGAATCTTCCCATTTCAGGGATTGCAAAAATACCGATCGCTCCAAAGGATCTTGTTGCAACTGGAAGAACTTCTCCCTGTGCGATGTATGCACGTAATTTGCAATCTGCTGTGCTCTGAAGACGGAAGAATGTGATATCTCCTGGTTTGATATCTCCTTCCAGTGTTCCCTGTGTTACCTCAATGGAAGAGATCTTGCCATGATCTTCTGATATTTCATTTCACAGAAGGATAATTTCTTCTGATGCTGTATTTCCACAGTGGAATCCCATGAAGTATCTTTCTGTGTATAATCATAAGATCCTTCGATATCTTCTTCATAAAGGTCATGAGGAACTGTGTTGTTGATATCAAGTAATGTCACTGTATCCTCACTGACAACTGTACCGATAAATTCACTTAATGCACCATAAATATCTACTTCACAAGATACAGGAATTCCCTGTGCTGTTAAACGGCTGTTTACATAGCAAGGAACGAAACCAAACTGTGTCTGGAATGCAGGCCAGCATTTTCCAGCGATCGCTACATATTCTCTGTAACCTTTGTGGTCTCTTACCCAATCTTTTAATGTCAATTCATACTGTGCAAGTTTAGAAAGGATCTCAGGTTTCTTATTTCCTGTTCCAAGTTCTGCTTCCATTTCTTTGACGATTTCTGGAATTCTTTCGTCACCTTCGTGTGCATTAAATGCTTCAAATAAATCTAATTCAGAGTTTTCTTCAATCTCGACTCCTAAATTGTATAACTGCTGGATTGGAGCATTACATGCTAAGAAGTTTAGTGGACGAGGCCCGAAACTGATGATCTTTAAGCTGCTTAATCCAACAACAGCTCTTGCGATTGGTACAAATTCATGTAACATCTCTGCACATTCTTCGGCATTACCAACTGGATATTCTGGAATGTAAGCTTTCACACCTCTTAATTTCAGATTATAACTTGCATTTAGCATACCACAATATGCATCTCCACGTCCATCTAACAGATTATCTCCGCTTTCCTCTGCTGCTGCAAAGAACATTTTTGGTCCTTCAAAATGCTTGGCAAGTAATGTTTCTGCAATCTCTGGTCCGAAGTTTCCAAGATAAACAGCTAATGCATTACATCCGGATTTCTTGATATCCTCTAATGCTTCAACCATCTGAATTTCGCTTTCAACAATACAAACTGGACATTCATAGATATCTGCATCTCCATATTTCTTTGTATATGCTTCTACGACTGCTTTTCTACGATTCACTGATAAACTTTCTGGGAAACAATCTCTACTGACAGCTACGATTCCGATCTTTACTTTTGGCATATTACTCATTTGATTCTCCATCCTTTCCTTTTTTGATTATTTTAGTGTGATATTTTCTCCGACTAATCCACAAAAAGCTCCAGGTATTTGAGCTTCTTCATGTGCGATCAGCCATTTATTCTGGGCAGTTAAAAGTTTGTCTTCTCCGTCTTTGTCTGGTGTAAATGTTAAGTCTTCGTTTGTCCCTTTTGGAAGAATGATGACACAACGGAAACCTTTTTCACCTTCTGCATTACATGGTGCGTAATGAAGTGTTGTTGCATAAATTTCGATTGCTGTTCCTTTTGGGACCAAAAACGCTTCTGCTTTCGATGTATCATATTTGAATTCCTCTGTGATATCCTGCTGTACACCAAGAATCAGAACAAGATCATTTACTGCAATATTGATCTCTGAGGATCTATGGTATTCTAATCCATTTAACTTATGGTTATTTCCATTGCAGTATCCGATTTCAATATCTAAACCACCAAATCCTTTTCCCTGAAATATTTTTGCATCGCTTGTTGCTTCTAATGTGTCAACAGATGGCACATAGATCACATCGTCTGGTAATGGTGTGTGCTGCATTTCTTTCAAAATCTTATCGGTTGGATAACCTTTTAAATTTTTTCCATACTTTTTAAAAGATGTATCACTCACATTTTGAATCTTCATAAAAAAATCTCCTTATAATTATGATATGGATATTTTTTGTCTTTTCCATTTATCACTTATAAGGAGATTATAACAATATATTTTCGTTTTCTCGACTAATTACTTATCTCGTTTATGGCATTTTTTTGTCTTTTTCGAAATTCAGCAGGCATGATCCCATACTTTTTATAAAAAGCTTTAGAAAATGCTTTGTTATTTGGAAATCCATTTTCCATGGAAATATCACTGATCGTCATCTTTGTCTCTATCAGCTGTCTGTACCCATGTTCAGTGCGGATTGCCTGCAAATAGTCTTTATAATTGATTCCTGCATATTTTTGAAACATTCGGGATAAATAGGATGGAGAATACCCGAAAATCTCTGCAAGTCTTGCCAAAGATAATTCGTCTTTGTAATGTTCTTTCATGTAATCTGTAATCACAGATAACTTGGTTAACTGCTTGTGTTGATGTAAAATATCTGGGTGTACATTAATCTCACGGTATCTTGTAACCATCAGATATAACATATCATAAAACAGGCTTTGAATCTTCAGATCATAGCCACAATGCTTATCAGAATATGCCATATACATCTCACAGATCATTTCCATGAGCTGTTCATCCTGTGCCTGCGGGGCATGGGCGAAGCAAATGAACTGATCCCCAGTGTAGTATTTTTCAAACATATTAAGCGGCATCTGGAGCACAACAGTCATATTTTCTTTTGGTGCATGAATGGAATGCACTTCGTTGGAATTGACAATAATAAAATCTCCACATTCCAGTAAATACTCCTGATCGTTTAAATAAAACTCCAGCGTTCCCTGAAAGACCGCAAAGATCTCGATCGATCTGTGCCAATGTTTTTCTCTGATATAATTACCATCTCTGCCTTCAAAAAGGAACATCTTAAATGGAAGATCCTTATTCGGCATGATCAGTTCATGTTGAATCTCTGTCATCGCTTTATCCTTTTCTTATCCTCATGGATATCCTTTTATTTTGCCACAACCATCGATAATAAAACTGATAATATTCGTTTTTTCATACTCTTCCTCCTCGAATATTTGTAAATCTTTCTCTTTTTTTGCAACGATTCAATACTCAAATTATACAATAAATTCTAGCTGACCGAAATAGATCTTTATCAATTCCAATTCTTTATTTTTTCTTTCTCTTTCCATCTGTTCCATCTTGCGTTATACTTATTTTAGTTTAAAAATCAGAAGGGAGTTTTTTCATGAAAAAACCAGCATTAGTTAATTCTGGCTGCCGGTATGGGAAGCCGTTATGGAGGATTAAAACAGATGGACCTATGGATCCGATGGGACATGCGATCATCGATTATTCCATCTATGATGCAAAACGTACCGGATTCGGTAAGGTAGTCTTTGTGATAAAGAAAGCAATTGAGAAAGATTTTAAAGAAACTGTTGGAGCAAGGGTTCCTGAAGGAATGGAAGTATGTTATGCATATCAGGAAGTAGATGCATTACCAGAAGGTTATAATGTCCCAGAAGGACGTGTGAAACCTTGGGGAACTGCACATGCTGTTTTATGTGCAAAACCATTTATCAATGAACCATTTGCCGTGATCAACGCAGATGACTATTATGGTGTTGATGGATATAAAGTCATGGCTGATTTCCTTACAAGCCATGAAGAGAAAGACGGAAAGGCACCATTTGCAATGGTGGGATATCATCTTGGAAATACAGTTACAGAGAATGGATACGTATCCAGAGGTGTCTGTGAAGTTGATGACAACCACCAGTTACTTTCTATCACAGAAAGAACTCATATCGAAAAACGTGAAGATCATGCAGAATTCACAGAAGATGACGGTGCAACTTGGGCATCGCTTCCATTTGATACTTAGTGTCCATGAACTTCTTTGGATTCCAGCCTATGATCATGGACGAGTTAGAAAAGGATTCCCTGCTTTCCTTGATCAAGCGATCAAAGAGAATCCATTAAAAGGTGAATACTTTATTCCTAGTGTCGCAAGTGACCTGTTACATGACGGAAAAGCCTCTCTTGAAGTGCTTGTATCTAAAGATCAGTGGTATGGTGTTACATATCCAGAAGATAAACAGAGCGTTATTGATGCTTTAGCTGCTTTAAGAGAAAATGGTACTTATAAATTTTAATACCTTAGATATTCATTTGTAAAAGCATAAAAATATCAGCCGGTTTGAATTCATCTTTTCTTCCAAACTGGCTGATATTTTTACGCTATATTTTATGATCATCATTCGTATCTTAATTTACCTTATAAACTTTAACACCTGTTTTCTTACCAAATCTCTTTGTCTGTTTATGAGATTTAAAGAATACATCGATATGTTTTCCTTTGACACCGCCTCCGACATCTTCGGCTACGTATGTTTTTCCATTGATCTGTACTTTTGATCCTAATTTGATCTTTCTTTTATCTACAGCAATAGTTCTTCCCTGTTTTGCTTTCTTTCCAGAAGCTGTTCTTGTTCCCCATTTTCCACTGCACTTTCTGCATCCGCAGTAAGCTGTTAATTTATATTTTCCTAAGTACTTTACGTCGTTATCTTTTGCTTTGGTTGAAGTTGATCCTGTAAAAATGAATCCTGATGCTACTACTAGCATTGTGATCACTACTAACAATTTCTTCTTCATAACTTTCAGCATATAAACCTCTTTCTGTGCTCAATAGTTTCTTAAATTTCGAAACATTTTTGTAACATTTTCGAAATCTATGTTTCATACTTTACCCGATATCCCTCGATATGTCAACCTTTGTACTCGATAAAATACAATTTATTTCCAATATATGTAAGTTTGTTGTTACAAATTTATTAACTTATACGATTTGTTTTTTATATATTTGTATAAAATATTTCTATTTTTCATTGCGTTTTTTCCATCAAAAAAAGAAGCGGAAAACCGCTTCTTTACGTTGTTTCTTCTTATAAAATGATATCCATTACACCATCTAAGTAAATATTTTCCACATCCTCGATCAGCCCTGCGTCACATGCCTGTGTTAATTTGGATCAATTGGAAGTTTTCCGAGTACTGGAATGTTAAACTTCTCAGAAATTTCTTCAATATGACTGTCTCCAAATACCTTGATCTCTTTGCCGCAATCTGGACATTTGATGTAGCTCATGTTCTCGATCAGACCCAGAACTGGTACATTCATCATGTTCGCCATATTCACAGCTTTCTCCACGATCATTCCTACTAATTCCTGTGGGGTTGCAACGACAACGATTCCATCTAATGGAATAGACTGGAAAACTGTTAATGGAACTTCTCCTGTTCCTGGTGGCATATCTACAAACATCACATCAATGTCTTTCCATAATGTTTTACCCCAGAACTGTTTTACAACATCTGCTACAACTGGACCTCTCCAGATCACTGGCTGTGTTTCTTCTTCTAACATTAAGTTTAAGGATACAACTTCGATTCCGAAATTTGTCATTGCTGGAAGAATGATTCCTTCTGCATTTCCTAATAATCTCTCATGAAGTCCAAATGCCTGCGGGATGGATGGTCCTGTGACATCCGCATCAAGAATTGCTGTATGCAACCCTTTTCTCATTGCTGCGACTCCTAATAAAGAAGTTGTCATGGATTTACCTACGCCACCTTTTCCACTGACAATACCAATAACCTTCTTTACTTTACTTTCTCTATATAATGGTTCAAGAAAATCTGTTTTCTCCTGTGTTCTGCTTCCGCAGTTTGCACTACAACTGCTGCAGTCATGACTACATTCACTCATTTTTACGCCTCCATAGCTTCTAAAATATCTTTTGCACTAGATGCAATATCACCGTTAAATACAGCGGATCCTGCTACAAATACGTTTGCTCCACATTCTTTGACATGTGCTACGTTCTTTGCTGAGATTCCTCCATCTACTTCAATATCGATATCCAGTCCTTTTTCATTGATGATCGCTCGTAATTCTTTGATCTTGTCATCCATCTTCGCAATATAAGACTGTCCGCCATAACCTGGGTTTACAGTCATGATCAGTACCATATCTAATTCTTCTAATACATAATCTAATGCAGATAATGGCGTTGCTGGATTCAAGCTACTCCAACTTTTAATCCTTTCGCTTTTACCTGCTGGATTGCTCTATGAAGATGTTTTGTTGCTTCTGCGTGAAGAGTGATCAGATCAGCTCCTGCTTCTGCAAAATCATCAATATATCTTCCTGGTTCTTCAATCATTAAATGTACATCAAATAAAGCTTCTGTTTCTTTACGAAGTGATTTAATCACTGGAAGTCCCAAGGAAATATTAGGTACGAACATTCCATCCATAACATCAATGTGCACCCATTTTGCACCTGCTTTTACTGCTTCTTTTACATCTGCTCCAAGATTCGCAAAATCTGCTGACAAAATTGATGGGGATAAAATATAATCCATAACTCATTTCTCCTTTACACACCTGTTTTTAGCACTCTTTTTAGTATAACGTATTGTTTATAACAAGTCTAGTTACTATCAAAAGAACCTTCTTATTTTAGTTCTTTCAGAAGGTTCTTTTTGATTTTTATGTAATTGTTTTACCCACGTTCAATGATCTTTGCAATCTGTTTTGCAACATTCCATGCATGGTCACCAATACGCTCAAAGTCTGTCAACATTTCAGAGAAAATGATGCATGCTTCATCATTACATTCTCCTTTATTGATACGTTCCAAGTGGCTTTCATAGAATTCTTCTGTCTTTTTGTCAATAAAGTTTTCTGAATCATGAACTTTCTGAAGCCATTCCTGCGTATCCTCTGGTACCTTAGAAATGTTATGGAACATTTTTTCACAGATCATTTTCATTTCTTCCATCTGCTGTTTTGCATCATCTGAAAATACAATATGTTTTTCTTCGATCAACTTTGTATAATCACAAATATTAACTGCATGATCTCCAATTCGTTCGATATTGCTTGTCATATCAAGATATGATCCGATATTTTTTGAAGCTTTAACATTCGTTTCATGTGCCATCATCTTTGCTGCGGCTCTTGAGATTTCTTTGTTCAGATAATCAATATAATCTTCTCTTTTATCAACATCACCTAAGAGTCTGCTGCTTCCTGCCAAAAATGCATCAAAACTTTCTTCTACATTGACCCTTGCCATCTCAAGCATTCTCTGAATTTCATTTCTTAAGTTCTGTAAGTTGATCGCTGATGTACCAAATGTAGCATCTACTCTTGTATCAACCGATTTGATGTATTTTAAATGTTTGTGATGTTCTTTCTCTTCTTCTTTCTCTGGAAGAATCTTGGTTGCAAGTTTTGCCAGATAATTTCCAAATGGGATCAGCAGGATGGTTGTACTGATATTAAATAATGTATGCATATTGGCAATCTGTTTTGTAATACTGCTTCCACTGAATCCTGCCACATAATTTGTCAAAGGTGTCACTAAACATAAAATTGTAAAAATAACTGTTCCAATGATATTGAAACTTAAATGAATGATCGTTGCTCTCTTCGCACTTCTCTCTGTTCCTATAGATGCTAAGATTGCTGTGATACATGTACCGATATTCTGTCCAAATAATACAAAGGCTGCATCATGGAAACTGATCACTCCGCTTAATGCTAATGCCTGCAGGATACCTACAGAAGCTGAAGATGACTGGATGACCGCTGTAAAGATCATACCTGCGATGATTCCGATCAATGGATTTGAGAATCTTGTCATCAGGTTGATAAATGGTGGATACTCACGAAGTGGTATCATGGAATCTCCCATCATGTTCATTCCAACAAATAAAATACCAAGTCCTGCAATGATTTCTCCGACAAACTGTACTTTTTCATTCTTTGAAAATACAACGATTGCTACACCGATAAACGCAATTAATGGTGCTAATGCCCCAACATCTAAGGCAATTAACTGTCCTGTAATTGTTGTACCAATATTAGCTCCCATGATGATCCATACGGCCTGATTTAATGTCATCATTCCAGAGTTTACAAATCCTACGACCATTACCGTTGTAGCTGAGGATGACTGGATCACGGCTGTGATCAAAGCTCCTACGATAATACCTAAGAATCTATTGGATGTCAATTTTTCCAAAATGTCTTTCATTTTATTTCCGGCAACGGATTCTAATCCGTTACTCATCATCTGCATACCATATAGGAATAATGCTAATCCTCCCAACAGACCTAAAATGTTTGTACTGCTCACTTTTTTTCTCCTTTAGTTGTTCTTTTCTTTACTTTTCTTTCACTTATTTTTTACAACAGTTTTATTTTAACTTATTTAGGAGATGTGTTGTGTTAAATGTATGTAAAATTTTTTTGTACTTTTATATGTTTATACTTTGTTTTTTATTGAATTAATATATGTTTTCTGTTAAAATAAACGTCAAGGTGTTACTTCACATTGACGTGAATGGCGGTTTGCTTCCTACGGGGAGTTCTAGCCCCGATTACATAGATCCATCTCTTTCATAGAGAAATCTGACGGAAAGGGGACTTGAAATTATGCTAACCATTACAGACCTAATCGCAGTAATCTCACTGTGTGCGACTTTTTATAGTCTTGGCTATGTGCGTGGAAAGCATGATGCCAAGACAGAAAAAGACCGCCCTACCCTGAGAAAGTAAGCGGTCTATAAAACTTATATTAATCAGGCAAACCGTCATCGGTAGCACCTTTTTATATTGTTATATTAACATCTATAATTTTTTATGTCAATTCTATTATCTAATTTATATTTAACTTTCTAGTCAAAATAAACTCAATCACCAAATGACACAACACAATTTCCAGAAGAAAGGCAATAAGACACGGAAGATAAAACCAACTGTAATATCTATTATGTTGCAACAATACCACTTGCATTTCATAGCCAACCAAGAATAAAAAAGCTCCTACAATGATCATTGTCGCAAATCTGTTTTTACTTCTCATCTGTCCAATGCATATTGCTGTATATGCTGATAGATCAGATGCATCGTCCATATGATTCCATATATGATCATATAAAGAATGGTTAAAACAACTTTTGTTTTTGTAAAATCCTGAAAATGTCGAATCGGTATCCCTTGAAGTGAAGCTTCTCCGTGATATACAATACTTTGTATATAAACCAATATATTATTTTTCTGCAAAAAAGATAAAAACTGTTGTAAAACTGATGATGATCGCACTGAAAACCTTTGACAAGATCAACTTTCTCACAGTCACTGAAAGTGTATGTGTAAGGTAGCTTTCCTTTCCATACATGCTTTTCCAGAACCTTTGTATCACAAGAATAATATTCACGCAGAATATAAAATAAATACCGGTCACAACAACAATAGCCTGTGCCTTTATTGGGATATGATCATAAAATGTTTCATAATTGAACACAGTATTGATTCCATGGACAATTCCATAAATGATCAAAACAGCCCATAGTGGCAGCATGATCTTACGGTAATATTTTAGATCATATTTCATCAATTTCCTTAACATAATTTTTCCTCCTCTCCTTATCCCTCCTATTTTTCCTACTCCAGATTCAATTTCTTCGTTAATATCACTTCTGTAACAATATGATAAATGATAATGATCACAATATTCTCTACAAGATAGATCCACAGATCACTATCAAATCCAAATGTGTTCTGCAGACTTGATCCCATATTATCTAAGTTTGTCATACTTGGAATTCCGATCAGTGATACAATGATCGATAACACTGCATATGCCACAAATGCAAACAAGAATCGATTGCCATTACTCAACTGTCCGATCACCATTGCTGCATATATATGGTAGATTCCGCTTAGTAAACCTACCACTGCGATCACCGCTCCATATCCAATCCATGGTCCTGCATGTACTTTGATGACCCAGTTTCCAAAATACGTTACAGTATCCATAAGTTTTACCGGGCTTATCACAATGATCTCTACTCCCAATAAAGAGATTACGAGTGCTGTCCCACAGCTGATGATCAATGCACTGATCACTTTAGATAAAATCAGGCTTCTTGTAGTAACTGGAAGCGTGAACATTAAATATCCTTCTTCCTGCAATAACCCATTCCAGAAGCGCTGAATCACAATGATCACATTCATTACAAAGATCGCAACGATCACTGCAACAATGACCACAAGACTAAATACGATCATCGTATTTCCAATTCCGTCAAGATTCGACCGAATACTGATTCCAAAGATCAGTCCCATCACTAAGAGTACACCCCATAATGGTGCTAAAATCTTCGCTAATGCTTTCAGATCATACTTAATTAATTTTCCTAGCATACTTCGTCCCCTCCTCTGTATACATCTGTATGAAATATCTCACGGAACAGGGCATCGATGGATTTGCCGCTTTCTTCTCTTAAGTCATCAGCTGACTTGTATGTTACAATATTTCCTTCTTTGATAAAAATAACCTCATCCATGATCTTCTCGATATCTGCGATCAGATGTGTTGAAATGATCACGGTTCCTTCCTCATTATAATTATTTAAGATCGTATCTAAGATAAAATCCCTTGCTGCGGGATCGACTCCTGCGATCGGTTCGTCTAGCAGATAGAGTTGTGCTTTTCGGCACATTACCAAAACTAACTGGACTTTCTCTTTATTTCCTTTGGATAAGCTTTTGACCTTCGCTTCGGTGTTGATCTTTAATGTCTCACACATGCCCTCTGCTTTTTTACGATCAAAGTCTTCGTAAAAATCTTCAAAAAAATCCATCAAATCTGCAATCTTCATCCAATCTGCAAAATACATCTTATCTGGCAAATAGCTGATGATCTTCTTGCTGTCAACACCAGGTGCTTTACCATTGACTTTAATCTCACCTGATGTTGGCTGCAACAGACCGTTTAATAACTTGATCAATGTTGTCTTTCCAGAACCATTGGGTCCTAAAAGCCCGATGATCTTTCCTCTCCCTATTGTTAAGTTGATTCCCGTTAAAGCTTCCTTCTTTCCATACCGTTTCTCTAAATCAGTTAATTCTATTAAATTCAAATCCTTCATTCTTCCTCTTCCTTTCCGATCAATGCGACTGCATCTTCCTTATTGTATCCAAGTTCCTCTAAATCCCTGATGTATTGTTTTACGATCTTGTGCGCTATATCTTTCCGACATTCTTCTATCTTCGTCACATCTTCTGTGACACAGCGCCCACTTGTTCGGTTGGTGATCGTTAATCCATCCTGATCAAGTGCTGATAACGCTCTCTGCATCGTATTCGGATTCACCCCTGCTTCTCCTGCAAGATCCTGACACTTGGCAGTTTATCTCCGCTTGGATAGGTTCCTGACACGATCCTCTTGATCATCTGTTCCTTCAGTTGTGTCCAGATTGGTCTTCCATCATCTATCTTCCACCCCATAGTTCTCCTTCCTTCTTATTGTATTATTGTATTACTTCCTTAATACAATAATATTGTATGCTACTTTTTATAAAATGTCAATCCTTATTTCATTTATACTTTTGACACTCTCATCATAAATTGATAGAAAACACAAAAGACATCGCACGAATATTTGTATTTCATGCGATGTCTTTTATGACTACTATTGGTAACTATAAATAAAATAGTTCCTTTTTATTTGATCATTGTCAGGATCCGTTCTCTACATCCCAGACCAATACCATTGGCCTGTTCGATGTTTTTCTCTAGTTGGTGTTCAAAGTGACGGAAGGGAAGAAAGATGCCAATCTCGCTGCTTTGTTGTTCAAATTTGTTTTCATCCATTACACCGTAATACATGAACGCTCTTGGTAATTGTTCTTCCAATCTCATCATAAAATCCCAAACAATGCTGTAGACTTCGTTATCCTCTATCATTTCTTTTACTTCTTTAGGTAGTTTAAATAATAGCAGGATTCCAATATGTTCCCCAATCTTCATTGTGTTAATTTCGTTTTTGTTCCGATAATCGTGTTTTTCACGAAATCCATAAGCAAGACAGATTTCATAATCCGGTATATCGTCCGCCTGATCTAAAATCTGCTGAAACATTTTATATTGTTTTTGTGAAATCTGTTTGTTTACGGATGTTTGTTTGATCAACTCGCCCTCTGCATCTGTTAATCTTACAGGATTTGTTACACCTTTATCATTGAATCTCATAGGAATCAAAAACGCATTTCTTAACAGATCAAACATACTGTTTCCACAGATTCCCATCAAGAAAGCGGAAAGATCCCTATTTTGATATGCATCAAATAGTGCTTTCACAAACTGTTTTTCCGAAAGATCACGATCTCCACTGTTGGCAAACTCTTCATAAAATAACTCTCTCAATCGTTCACAGGCATCATTATTTTCCAGAATTTTTTTAATATATGCTCTGCATTTTCTTCTCTTGGAAAAATTGTTTCCACGCTGATCATCCCTTTCTTGACTTTTTCATCAACTGTATTATACTTTAGGAAGAACGATATGTAAAATATATATATCATATCATTAACATACAAATTTTATATAACTAGGAGGTCAATCATGCCTTTTGACTATTATCGTATCTTTTATTATGTTGCAAAATATAAGAGTTTCTCTAAAGCTGCGAAATTCTTACATAATAATCAGCCAAATATCACTCGCTGCATGAATATTATGGAAAGTGAACTTGGCTGCACTTTATTTATCCGGTCACACAGGGGAATCAAGCTGACGCCAGAAGGGGAACAACTTTATGCCCATGTAGCAATTGCGATCCATCAGATTTCTTCTGGAAATGATGAACTAAATCGAACAAAAAATCTGAAATCTGGAACTGTTACGATCGGAGTAAGCGAAACTGCACTTCATTTATTTTTGTTGCCGAAATTAGAGAAGTTTCACAAACTTTATCCACATATTAAATTAAAAATTTCCAACCATTCCACACCACAGGCAATCAAAGCTTTGAGAAAAGGATTCGTTGATTTTAGTATTGTGACAACACCATTGTATTGCGAACATCCACTACAATCGCAACGACTTTGCTCTTTCCGTGACATTTTAATTGGCGGACCTTCTTATAGGGATATTGGTTTTTCACCGAAAAGATACGTGATCTGCAGGATTTTCCTTTTATTTCATTAAATGAAGGAACAGCAACCAGAAATTTTTATGAGAAATATTTCTATCAGAATCAGTTAGTTTTTTCTCCGGATATGGAAACTGCTACAACGAACCAGATCTTATCTCTGGTGCAGCATGATCTTGGAATTGGTTTCTGTCCGGAAGCTCTTGCTAAGGACTATCTTGATCGTGGTGAAATTATAGAAATTCCTGTAAAGGAACATGCTAATCCACGAGACATTTGTCTCCTTACCGATTCTACGACCAATTGGAATTGCTGGGAAAAAATTATTAGAAATACTTATGGATTCGGAGGGGTGATATATATGGAGAAAGAATTTCATAATCATATGCGGATTCCTTGGCATGATTATACAAGAAAAAGTATTGGTCGTCCGATCACGGAAGCTTCGTTAAGTGAGAAAGCCTCGATCATCGGTCGTACTGGAATTATGCTTCTATCTTGCGGAACTGGAGCATGGAGAGTACGAAGTTCTATGAACACACTGGCTAGAGAACTTGGAATTACTTGTACTGCTGATATTGGTTTATTATCAATTGAATATACTTGTATTGATGGTGGTAACTGTTATACAGAATCCCTATGTCTGTTTAATACAGGCGTAAATACATCAAAACTTTATCGAATGGAATTGTTTGTTAACAAATTTTCCAAAAACTGCAAGAAGATGTCTGGAGATGAACTTCATACACTACTTGATCAGATTCATGAAATTCATGGATTTTACTCTCCGCCATTCCTTGGTCTGGCTGCAGCTGTTGCATGCAGTGCATTTACTTTTTTACTCGGTGGCGGACCGATTGAGATGTTTTGTGCATTCTTAGGTGCTGGTGCCGGAAATTTTCTCCGGGCAAAAATGAATCAACATCATTTAACTTTATTCCTATGCACTGCGGCAAGCGTTGCTTTGGCATGTATTGTATACACAATTGCCTTCATGGCATTGAAATCTGGATTTCATATTTCGATACACCATCAAGCTGGTTATATCTGTTCTATGTTATTCATTATTCCAGGATTTCCATTTATCACAAGTGGAATTGACCTTGCAAAATTGGATATGCGTTCCGGACTTGAACGTCTGGCTTACGCACTGATTATCATTGCTGTTGCAACTTTAGCTGCATGGATGCTTGCTTTAGTTCTTCATTTAAAACCGATGGATTTTCTTCCATTGAATTTAAGCAAGTCAGAATACCTGATATTTCGACTGATCGCAAGCTTTTTTGGAGTTTTAGGTTTCTCCGTAATGTTTAACAGTCCATTACAACTTGCTGCTACAGCAGGAATCATTGGAGCAATTGCAAATACAACTCGTCTGGAACTGGTTGATCTTGCATCATTTCCGCCAGCTGCGGCTGCATTCCTTGGAGCTTTGCTTGCTGGTCTTCTGGCATCTATGATCAAGACTTCGATTGGTTATCCTCGAATTTCTTTGACTGTGCTTCCATCGTTATTATGGTTCCTGGATTGTATTTGTATCGGGCAATTTATAATATTGGTATTACTTCGATTAATACCGGTGCTTTTTGGTTTACAGAAGCTTTACTTATTATTATGGCTTTGCCGCTTGGATTGATCTTTGCAAGAATTATTACAGATAAGACGTTTCGACGTTGTTCATAGAAATGGATATGAATATAGGGGCTGTCTCACTAAAGTGACAGCCCCATAAAAAGACTTATATGAACACAAGAAAAACCTTATCCAATATTTAATCTGTCAATTTCACTGTCAATCAATGCAATTTCCTCATTATTCAACTGCCATTCAAATGCACTGCAATTTTCATCTGCCTGTGCAGGTGTATTAACTCCAGTTAATGCTGTACCAACAAAACTCTTTTGGGTACTCCAGTTGATGGATACCTGTGCCACCGGTACATTGTGTGCTTCTGCAATTTTATCTAATGTCTTTAATAATTCCATAACATTAGAGAATACCGGTTCTTTAAAGAATGGATAGAATACCTGACGCATGTCTTTGGATCTGGTTTTGGAAGTTCGCGAATAGCTCCTGTTAAAATTCCACCACCTAGAGAACCATAAGTCATTGTCCCAATTCCTTGAGTTTCAGCCCATTCCATTAGTTCTCTTTCTGACTGGTTCACGATAGAAAACGGAGGCTGGATTACATCAATTTTAGCATATTTTTGCGCTTCCTGAATTAATTCTTTGGAAGAATTAGACATTCCAATGTAACGGATTTTCCCCTTTTTTTTCAACATATTACAGACTGCCATTGTTTCTTCAATCGGTGTATTTTCATCTGGCCAATGCATAATATAAAAGTCTATATAATCTGTTTGTAATCTTGCAAGAGATTCATCAATTTCACGCTCTACGGAGTTATATTTGTTATCTCTTACAGATTTTCCTGTGTAATGACTGATGTAAGAACCAAACTTTGTTGCAAGATACACTTTTTCACGATATCCATCTTTTAATGCTTGTCCAACGACTGTTTCAGAATGACCGTCTCCATAGATTGGGGCTGTATCTACCATATTAACTCCATTATCTATCATCTGGCGAATGGCAGCAATCGATTCTTCTGTATCTACATCTCCCATGTCACTCCTGCAGAGTTTGCTCCTGCAATCCCCCATGTACCAACTGTTAATGCAGAAATATCAGCATCTGCATTTTTAAAATGTTTATATCTCATAATTTTTCTCCTTTTTAACGAATTTTTTCTGCTTCCTTATATTGTGCCATAATCAATTGTTTTAACTCCCATTCATTTTCTGTCAGACCACAATAAACTTCTATAGCTTTTTCAATCCCATGTTCTTTTACATAGTTTGTAATTTCTATACTGGCAATATCGCTTTCATCACGGTATAAAAATCCATAGGCAATCCCTTTTGCCAAATAAAATGGCAGAATATGATGTTTCATACATAACAATGCTGGTCCTACAAATCGATTATCTCTGGAAAGTTTTGTCTTAGGATCTGCTGCTACTCTCGTAAAAGCATCTTTCAGATTTCGGTTTTTAGGAGCTTCTACAATAAAATCAATCCACTCCTGATGGTCAGTTTCATCAAATTGATATTCCGCCTGAATAGCTGCATCCGCTTCAAAAAATGCTCCAAGTACACAATCCTCAATCCATCCATCATCATAAGTATCACGAATGTAAGTATAGCCTTTTGCTTTTCCCAAAAAAGCCAACATGCAATGCTTCATATTTCCAGTATAGACTTTTCGATAAATCTGAGCTTTCCCTTTTTGAACCCCTCCAGTTTGTTTCACCTGTGGCAGCTCACCTTTAAAAGGTTCTTCATCAATTCCAATATGTCCATCTAATTTAGTTGTAACTGCAAATGCATCTTCTGCAATTAATTCTTCAGAAGACGGCATTGCCGCCATTCCTACCATAACCTGACAGATTCCTATTTTTTCTTTAAGATAACGGCTAGCAGCCGGGTTATTTTGCAATAATTTTGCTAACTCTGTCTCAAAGTAATCCGGAGCCCCCAATGCATTAACACAAAGCAGTATGTTCAATGGAGCTGCCTCTTGTTCTGCACGATATTCAATAGCTTCCTTTAAATTTTGACAAATACTTTGAAAAGCACCTTCGTATACGCAACAGGCAATCAAATCTACTTTTTTCATATGTTCAATCAAATCTACTGTATCTGAACAATCTAAAACATCAAAATCGTCGACAAGAACTCTTCGTTTATTGTTCGCACCTACCCGTTCAATCAAATAAGTGCCTTGTTCTTTCAACTGTTTCATCCGTTCTTCCATAATATCGTAAATATACAAATGGTAACCAGATTCAAAAAATAATCCACCGATGACACCTCGTCCAATATTTCCAGCACCAATCACAAGTAATTCTTTTTTCATCTTTAGCCTCCTGCCCTTAAGCAATCGCTCCAATTGCGAATAACAGTACACCGACAGCCATAGTTCCAATCAAAAGCGGTACGACTTTTACACCTTTTTTCAATAACCAATATTCAATACCAACCAATGCAATTTTTAACATTCCCGGCATGACTGTATCTAATGTTGTTTGCAATACAATGCCGCCATTTTTTACATTCCCAATAGTAATTGGTGTACTAATGTTTACAGTATAAAATATCATAGCACCGATTGCCATTAATCCAACTACTGTACAAGCATAAGATACTTTATCCATAATACCTGATTTCTGGGATTTTACCATAAATTCCATTCCCATGCTGTAACCATATTTCAGGCTGTACCATCTTGCCAAAATAGTTTGGAATATTATAAAATTAATAAGAATAAAATTGGTGACAAATACATTTCCAGCTGCTGCCATAGTAATTACAAGTGAGGTTGCCAGAATTCTTAATGTTGCAGGAAATAGAGTATCTCCAATTGCTGATAGCGGTCCCATTAATGCCGTTTTTACTGTATTGATAGTTGTATCATCAAACTCTGGATTTTTTGCATTTTTCCTCTTCCATCGCAGTAGAAATACCTAGGGCAAATCCTGCAATATTCGGAGTAATATTAAAGTATTCCATATGGCGCTTCTTGGCCTTGATACGTTCTTCTTTATTATCTTTATAAATCTTATCAAGAACTGGAAGTAAGGAGAATGTATATCCATTATGCATCTGTCCCGGATAGTCATTCATACTATTTAGTGCTAAATATCTTCGATATATTGTTTTTAAATCTTTCTTTTCAATCTTAGAACTCATTTTCGTCACCTCCTTCATTTTCTACAGCTGCTAGCTGATTATTCTGTGATGTTACCATAACTAATACAAACATAATTCCTAATAGAGTTACTGCAATCGTCGGCATACTTAAATATGCTGCTAAAATAAATCCGATAAAGAAATATGGTGACATCTTTTTTGTAATTACCATCTGGAGTAAGAGTGCAAACCCTACTGCCGGCAAAAGATTTGCAGAAGCTGCCAAGCCATTAATAATTACTTTTGGAATTGCATTTACTGCAGCTTCCACTGCTGCACTTCCTGCAAAAATGCAAACAAAAGCATAAGCAAAATACACTACAAAACAGGTGAAAACAGAACCCATTATATATATTCTAGAAGCACCTTTAGAATCATCTTTTTCAAGATATTTCATCATAATCTGTCCAAAAGCTGCATTCATCAATTTACATCCAATGAAAATGAATCCACCTAACAATGCAATTGGCAATGCCATTGCAGTTGCTACTGCCTTTCCACCTCCAGTTAAAATTGCAAAAGCAGTACATATGGCTCCCGCAGAAGTATAATCCGGGCTGACTGCTGCTCCAATTGGAAATGAACCGATAAACATTAATTCCAAAACACTTCCCATAATCACACCTTGCACCGGATCTCCCAAAAACAGTCCTGTTAATGTTGAGACTACAATCGGACGTCCAACTTGAGGGAATCCGTAAATCCATTCACTTTTACATAAACCTAATACAAGCCCCACTAATATTGCTTTTATTAACATCTTTTTTCCTCCTAGCTTTCTAATAGTTTTTCATCTACATGTGTAATAGCTTCTGTCGGAACTTGCTGAATGTCAATTTCTATGTTTTTTGCAAGCAGTTTTTTCAGCGTCTTTACATCTTCTGATGTTACATTAATTGCTTTGCTTAATGCTTTTGTATTTTCATTTGCAGGCAATACACCAAGATTCACATAATTTAATTCTGGTATTTCCTTTGCCAACCTCTCCACATCCTGAATATTATTTACAACAATAAACATTTTATATTTATCTGTCACTCCTGATTTGATTGATTTTACAGAATCTTCAATCGATTTAATTACTAATTTCATTCCCTGTGGCTTGGAAAGTCTTAACATTGACTGGCGCATTTCATCTTTTGCAACCTCATCATTGGCAACTAAAATACAATCTGCTCCAATATGACGTGACCATGAAATAGCTACCTGTCCATGTACCAACCGATAATCTACTCGCAATAATTTAATCATCCACAATTCCTCCTTTTTAATCAAATACTACACTTACGCGATATGCTCCAGGTACAATTGCTGCCTCAAATGCCTGTTCCACATCATCTAATTTATATTTTGCTTCTACTAATTTTGATAAATCGATTTTCTTTTCTCTCATCAGCTCTGCAGCTCTTTCAAAATCACATTTGTCTGCAGAAAAAGTTCCAATTAATTCCATTTTACGATAATGAATTAAGTTAGAATCAACATGCAGCTCCGGTGCAGGATACCCCGCTGCAAACATTAAAATTCTTCCATGCAGCCGTTTAATCATTTCCAATGCCTGATCATTGGCTGCTGTCACTCCTACTGCCAAAATAACTGCATCTACACCTCGTCCATCCGTCCATTCTTTAACTGCTTCTACCGGATCTTTTTCTTTTACATCAACAACATTTAACCCAAGTTCTTTAGCAACTTCAATTTTTTTGTCCATCATTTCTGTAATCATGACTTCACAGCCTTCTGCTTTCGCTACCAATGCATTCAAAACACCCATCGTTCCTGCACCAATAACAACTATTTTTTCTCCCTGCTGTACACGAAGTTTCCGAATTCCCTGACATACAGTTCCAACCGGCTCTACAAATGCTGCTTCTGACGGATCCATGTTCTGATTTAATTTAAATAAAGAACGATAAGGTTTGATTACGTATTCAGAGCAACCAAATCCTCCGTGATATCCATCTGGAGACAGCTTGTTTCTTCCAGCCCCCAAGGTAACACATTCACTGGTCAATCCCTTTTTACAAAATTCACACTCACCACAATTATCATATCCGATTCCAACCATTTCGCCAACTTCAAATTCCTTTACATCAGAACCCATATCTACTATAGTTCCTGCAAATTCATGTCCCCATGCCATAGGAAACATCAGATTTTTTCTTGCTCCTGTATACTGCCCATAATCTGTCGTACAAATATTACAGGCACCATTTTTAATCAATACTTCATCGCTTTTAACGCCGGAATTTCTCTTTCATGTACTTTTACGACACGTTCTGCTTCCAAAACTGCAAATCTTGTTGTCTTTCTTTCACTCATTTCCTTCTACCTCTTTCTATTATAAATTTTGCCTTATGATATGATATGTTTTCTCATAAACCTTAAAAGGCTCCAAAAAGTATTTACTATCTGTATATTCCAACACAAAATGCCCAGAAAAACGATTGCGATCAAAAATATCCAATATTTCTTTTATGTCAGCTTCTCCATCTCCCCATGCCAGATGTGAACGGATACCATTTTTATAATCCATAAAATGACAATGATTTAGTTTTTTCCCAAATGTATCAAAATAATCTTGTATAGATTCCTTAGCATTGTAAATTGTATGAATATCTGCTGTAATTGTAAATGCTTTAGAATTCACTTCCTTCATCATCTGTTTTAAATCGCTGATAGTATTTACTAATGTGGTACTTTGCCTGGATAATGTTTCCATTGTCAAAGACACCCCATATTTTTCAGCAAATCTGCACAATTCGCCAACCATCCAGACACTACGATCCCATGCTTCCTGTCTTGTCTCAGAATAAGACTGCCAGCCGGATGTAATCAAAAGTTTCGGACACGATAATTCATGTGCTGCTAGAATCATATTCTGAAAATACTGTTTTGCTTTTTCTCTTAACTCTGTCTTTTTTACTGCCATATGAAATGGATTCGGACAAGATTGTCTAGGAGTAATGCTTACTATACGGATATCATACTGACTCATTAGTTTTTTAATATATTTTGTATCTTCATAATTATTACTGTCAACGAAATAATGGGAACCGCAGGTCCAAAGATCCATAGAATGATAACCAATCTCTGCGATTGATTTCATATAATCATTCAGTTCATAAAACCGATATATATGATTCATTGGGGCAATTGTTCAATTCCCAATGTTTTTACCATCTGTTCTCAGACCCGAATAATTTCATATAATGTTCTAACTCTGCTTGGAATCCTGCCACACCTGCTGCAATTGTCTGCTGCAAATTCATCTTTTTCGGTGTAAATTCATCTTTTCCGGAACCATGAACTTCTGTGGAAGCAAGGGCTTCTCTTAATGCCTGCTTTCCTGCCTCACTGACATCTGTATTTAAATTTACTTTCTGAATTCCTGTTCTTACTGCTTTTGCAAGATTTTCATCCCCTGTTCCAGAACCTCCGTGCAATACTAATGGGACTGGTACTTCCTTAGATAAATGATCTAAAAGTTCAAATTCCAAATGTGGTTCTCCTTTGTATACTCCATGAGAAGTTCCAACTGCAACTGCCAGACAATCAACTCCGGTTTCTTCCACATACTTTAATGCTTCTTCTAATTTGGTAAGTCCTGCATCTCTTGTTTCTTCATATTCAGCACCCTGTCCTACATGTCCAAGTTCTGCCTCTACCGAAGTTCCTACTGCATGAGCGATTTTTACAATTTCTTTTACTTCTTCTACATTCTTTTCATAAGCACATGTAGAACGATCAATCATAACAGAACTAAATCCTGCATGAATTGCTTTTACAATATCTTCATAAGCTCCACCGTGATCTAAGTTTAGAGCAAATGGTACTTCTGGATACTGTTTTTCATAATATCTTGCAATATCAGCACATTCATAAATTCCATGAACTGCTGCAACATCTAAAATAATCGGTGCTCTTAATTTTTTCGCTGCTAAAAAACATGCCTCAATAGTTTCTCTATTAAATACATTCGGTGCTGCAACTCCATACCCTTCTTTTTTTGCTTTTGCTAACAATTCTCCCATTGGTATCATCATAATCGTTATTCTCCTTTCGGCTTTTCAAATTTCATCACTGTTTATCCGGATGTCTTTATATAAAACAAAAAGCATGCCAACTTAGTGTCATGCTTTTGTCAAAATATTTAATTTTCCTCGAAAAACCTCATATTCCCGCTAAAATATCATAAATATAACCAATTTCAGAAATTGGAATTTTCACACTATAAGTCTTTTCAATCACACTAAACGCTGCCTGTATCTGACGAATTTCCTTTTTGTGAATTTTTTGAAACTTATCTTTCTCTGGATAATCTTCAATTGCCGAATTACGAATCAAACGTTCTGTCAAGCAGCCCACATGAATAAAAAGATTAATTTTTGTACTATTTTTTAGCTTCCTTCCTGTCAAAAACTCATACTGTTTCATTGCCTCTTCAATATGCATTAAAATTTTTTCCGTGTCTAAAATTGTCAAAAATCCTAATAAACGGTTCATAGAAAAATTTCGTATTAAATTATCATTCAATTTTTCCATAGAAACTGCGTCCGCAACATTTTTCAACATATTAATCATCTGTTCCGTTGCTGCTCCGGAAACTAATTGTTCCAATGGAATAAACTTTTCCTGTCCTATTTGGGGATTTTTTGTACCTACAATTCCTAAGACTTCACACTTCTGGTAGATTTCTTTCACAATTTCCACATTTTGTAGTTGATCATAATCATAAGAAATCACTTGAATATCCATTTCTTTTGGAATACTGTCTTCAATCAACAGACGAATCTGCTCCGCCGTTCCTGTGCCGGTAATGCAACAAGTTAAAATTAGTTTTTTGTT
>ENA-OQIO01000126-OQIO01000126.1-human-gut-metagenome-genome-assembly--contig:-NODE-126-length-36570-cov-4.806245_pt1 | contig 36570 bp, 41 predicted proteins | sample MGYA00242573_ERZ504737 | MGnify/ENA primary metagenome ERZ504737 (study PRJEB26092, sample SAMD00036203) | human gut metagenome | host: Homo sapiens | study: EMG produced TPA metagenomics assembly of...
CATCCATCCGGCAGGCGTTGCCGGGCAGGTAGCGCGGCAGGCCTCCACCACCTGGGGGTCCATCTCCACCAGTCGATGCGCTCCACCCGGTCGTAGCGGGTCAGCTCCCGCACCACGCCGCCGTCGCCTGCGCCGATGACAAGGATATCCTTTGCCTCCCGGTGCACGGCCATGGGCACGTGGACGATCATCTCGTCGTAGATGAACTCGTCCCGCTCGGTCAGCATCACGTTGCCGTCCAGCGTGAGCACCCGGCCAAACTCGGGCGTTTCAAAAATATCAATGCGCTGATAATCGCTCTGCTTGGAGTAGAGCTGCTTGTTCACCCGGATGCTGTGCTTCACATCGGGGGTGTGAAATTCCGAAAACCAAAACTCCATCTGTTTTCCCTCCTTATGCCAGAACGTTCAGGTGCAAAATATCAGGGTCCTCGGGGCCGGTCATGCTGCAGCCCTTGGCCTTGGCGTACTCGATATAGTTCAGGATCTCCTTGGTGATGCGCTCACCGGGGGCCAGAATGGGGATGCCCGGCGGGTAGCACATGACGAACTCGCTGCAGACCATGCCCTCGGTCTCCCGCAGGGGCAGGCTCTTTTTGGGAGCATAGAAGGCCTCCTGCGGGCTGGCAGCCACCACGGGGTCGATGTATTCCTGGCTCAGCAGGCCGGTGCCGTCGGTGTGGTAGCGGCGCTTGATCTCGGCCAGAGCGCTGACCAGCCGCTCAATCTCCTGGGGGCGGTCGCCGATGGAGAGGTAGGCCAGGATGTTGCCGATGTCGCCGAACTCGATCTGGATGTCGTACTCATCCCGCAGGATGTCGTAGACTCGATGCCGGCAAGGCCGATGTCCAGCGTGTGGACGCTGAGCTTGGTGGTGTCAAAGTCAAAGACAGAGTTGCCGTTGCACAGCTCCTTGCCAAAGCGTAGTAGCCGCCCACGGCGTTGATCTCCTCCCGGGCGTACTCGGCCATATCCGCCACCTGATGGAATACCTGCCGCCCCCGCAGGGCAAGGTTGCGGCGGGAGATGTCCAGACTGGACATGAGCAGGTAGCTGCCGGAGGTGGTCTGGGTCAGGTTGATGATCTGCCGCACATAGCCCTGATGCACATTGGGCCGATGAGCAGCAGGCTGCTCTGGGTCAGGCTGCCGCCGCTCTTGTGCATGGAGACCGAGGCCATATCGGCCCCCGCTGCCATGGCGGAAACGGGCAGGCCGTTGCCAAAGTAGAAGTGGGTGCCGTGGGCCTCGTCGGCCAGGCAGAGCATCCCGGCCTCGTGGGCCATCTTCACGATGGCGCGCAGGTCGGAACAGATGCCGTAGTAGGTGGGGTTGTTCACCAGAACGGCCACGGCGTTGGGGTGCTCCTTGATGGCCTTGGCCACCTGCTCCCGCTTCATGCCCAGCGAGATGCCCAGCCGCTTGTCCACCTCGGGATTCACATAGACCGGGACCGCGCCGCAGAGCACCAGTGCGTTCAGCACACTGCGGTGCACGTTGCGTGGCAGGATGATCTCATCGCCCCGCTTGCAGGCTGTCAGCACCATGCTCTGCACAGAGCTGGTGGTGCCGCCCACCATTAAAAAGGCATGGGCTGCGCCAAAGGCATCGGCGGCCAGCTCCTCGGCCTCCCGGATGACCGATACCGGGTGGCAGAGATTATCCAGCGGCTTCATGCTGTTCACGTCCACACCCACGCACTGCTGGCCCAGAAAGGCTGTCAGCTCCGGGTTGCCGCGGCCCCGCTTGTGGCCGGGCACATCAAAAGGTACCACACGCATCTGCCGGAACTGCTCCAGCGCCTCATAAATGGGCGCGCGGCGCTGATCCAGCCGGAACCGTGTACGGTTCTCACTCATCTTTTCTCCTCCGTCCCTGGTTCCGGCGCAGCAAAAAAAGCGCAGGCCCACCACAATGGTGCAGACCTGCGCTTGAAAAAGCGTTCCGAACATGCAGACAAGGCCCCCCGATGACACTGGGGAAAATCCACCGCATGGTTCAAAAAGACGGGATGACGAGAGTCTATATAGCAATTACACTTTTACTACTCTTATTGACCGTTTCACAAGTCTGCGCACGTTCTGCGCAATTTCATGGCTGTAAAGGAACCAACTTATAAAATTTGAGCTTTCAACTCAATCAATAATGGCAGCTTGCGCCGCCGGTCGGCAGTGGACCCGGCTGTCCGTATGGCCTTAGCCCGATGGGCGGTCCCAGGTAATTTGCTTTGAAAAGACTCTGACACGCTTTGTCTCTCAAAATCGATGATATCTTATCATGCTATGAGGGTGGTGTCAATACTTTTTGGGAAAATAAAGCGGAAAATGCGGAAGAATGTTACTTTTAGGAATTGATATTGTATAAATGAAATGCTTTACCTATAACATCTTCCACAGGCAGTAAATCCTAAATACCGTGCTTCACCAAGATCAACTCTTCTGGGACTAATCATACCACTACAAGAGGAATTGCTATGATATCGCTTCCCGCCGTTTGTGGGAATCCACACTAGGAGGCCTACTTTTTTATAGGCGGTGGAAGGAGCCGTTTTTACAGTGGATTTTGATGTTGAGGTACGGCTAGAGGATGTACTGGTTGACTTGGAGGGGGCAGACACGCTTTGGGATGGTTGTGAAGATGTTGATGTAGATGCTTCAACAGGAGTAGGTGTTTCAGTTTTTACTTCTTCTACAACAGGTGCACTTGCAATGTTTGCAGAAGAGACTTCACTTGGTGTGGTCTTGGCATCGGAACCTTGAGACTTAACGTACGGAAGTGCAAGCGAATAGCCGCTATTTCTGTAGTCACTGAGGTCTATGTCTAAATAATATGTAGTTCTTAAAACATCTAACTTTGCAACACCGTTACCAATCGATTTTCCATAATCAGAAAAATAAGAAACGGCATTATTAAAGTTGTATGTTGTAAGATTAGAACTTGCGGCAGGAGTCAAATCGTAAATTGTACCAGCCGGGAGATAGTGGTCAAATATATAATCCTGTACGTTCTCATTTTCTCTGGCGGTAAATTGGATTGTAACCTCTACAGTATATCCGGGCAAAAACAGTTTGCTGGTCTCATATTGGACATTTTCCTTTACGGCTTCTTCGTTGGTAAAGTCCTGCAATGATGTGACAACGATTCTTTCAACTGTTGCATCTGTCAGGTTTCCAAGATGTTCTGATAAAAGCTGTACTGTACTATCGATTCCCGCATAGTAAGCCCGTTTTCTCTGTACTGATTCTTCATCTGTCAATGCGGATGCACTTAAAAGACATGAAATAGATAAGAAAAATGTAATAATGAAAACTGTGATTTTTTTATTCAAATCAGATTACCTCTATATGTGCAGTTTTATGTGTTTGCAAGTTATATGAAAGCATTTAGTATCCAAGTTTTTCATGGACAGCTTGAGTAATGAGATTGGATCTATATTGTGTTCCATCTAATTCATTTACTTCCATGAACACACTTCCCCATAACATGTAAGAACTAACGGTATTGCCACCGAAACCGTTTTGTGCGGACACTGTAAACATCCATCTACTATCTGCACCTGTTCCTAAAAGAGCATAACCACGAACATCTGTAAATCTTACAGATTCTGGATTCTTAAAGTTGCTCATAATAGGAAGAACATCATTAACAAAAGCCTTTTCTTCTGCATTTAATTGTTGCCACACGCTCATAGGGGTTACCGTAACCGTATATTGAGCACTTACACCACTTTCAGTAGTTGCAATAATAACAGTTTTTCCCTCGGATTTAGCTTCTACTTCACCCTTATCATTAACGATGGCAACAGATTCGTCTGCTGATGTCCAGGTAATACCATAATCACTGGCGTTCTTAGGTAAAAGTGTGTATTTGTTTACATTGTTGCCCGTTTTGTTTGTGATTTCAATATTATCCGCAGCAAAAATAATCTGTTCAATAGGAACCGTAGTTACATCGAAAGTATAAGAACCAATAGACTTTTCTCCATCTTTGATAGATACTTTTGCTTTGCCAGGTGCAGTGGCGGTTACTGTGCCATCATCTGAAACAGAAACAATGCTGCTATCTTCGCTTTCCCACGTCAAATTTTCTTTCCCTGCAAGTTTTGCATCTTCGATTTTATACGTTTCACCGTATTTCAAGTCAACAGATTTAGAAATGCCCCCGCAGGCAGTCAAAGTGACTGCAAGAGCCGCAGTTAAAATAATTATTCCAAGTCGTTTCATTTCAATGATTCCTTTCTGGTTGATTTATTGATTGAGGCAATAGGAATGGGACTTCTTTCACAATGATATAACAATTTGTTTTATATGTCAATATAACAAAACGTTTTACATATACTTTTATCTATCATGTTGTATAGATAGAGGTATCTGTTATGTATCAGCGTATCCGTGATTTGAGAGAAGATCGAGACCTGTTGCAAAAAGATATTGCGATGTATCTGAAATGTACGCAAGTATGTTACTCGAATTATGAGATGGGCAAGAGAGACATTCCAACAGACGTGCTGAAAGCATTGGCATGTTATTATGAGACGAGCACGGATTACATTCTTGGCCTTACAGATGAGAGCAAGCCCTATCCCCGGAATGAAGAAACAAAATCATTTTAAGAAGAACCTGTATCTTTTTCCTTGACATCCCCCGGAAGTTCAGTTACAATATTACGGTAAGCTTTCAGGAACAGCTAAAAACCAGCCGCCAAGGTTATGAGCGCTGCTTTGAAAGCGAAAAATAACGACAATGCGCCATCGCCAAGCGGTAAGGCAGGGGACTTTGACTCCCCCATCGTAGGTTCGACTCCTGCTGGCGCAACTGAAACAGAACCCGCAGGGGGCCTGGGTGACAGGTTCCGTGCGGGTTTTATTTTTTTGTGAAAAGAGGGTGTTTGTGTGAACGAAGAAAATTCTCTGCTGACCGGGGCGGTGCGGCCTGCGCTGCTGCGGTACGCGCTGCCCATTATCCTGAGCATGGTGGCAACACAGTTTTACGCCGTGGCCGACACCATGATCATCGGCCTGCGGCTGGATGCCGATGCGCTGGCGGCAGTGTCCAACGCTTCCACGGTGCTGATGATCTTCCTGTTCATCTCCGGCGGCATGGAGCTGGGCGGCGGTCTGCTGGTGGCGGCGGGCAAGCCCACTGCCACAAAGCATGAGATGACAGAGCTGCTGTACAACCTGCTGTTCGTGGATGAGGTCATCGCCCTGTTGACCACGGCAGTGGGCTTTGTGACCCTGCCGGCTCTGCTGCAGTTGATCAATACGCCTGCGGAGATCCTGGATACCGCTGTGCTCTACGGGCGCATCTATCTGATGGGGCTGCCATTTCTGATGCCCTACGATTTGAGCAAGGAGTGTGTCATGGGCTGCGGCGATTCCAAAACGCCGCTCAAGGTCATTGTGGCTACCAGTGCGATGAACATTGTGCTTGACCTTGTTCTGGTGGGGCCTTCGGGGTAGCCGGTGCAGCGGCTGCCACAGCGGCGGCGCAGGTGGCGGGCGCAGTCTACATGGTGGCATTTCTGCGCCGCACCCAGATGGATGCGGCTTTCTCGCTCCGGATGCTCAAGGCGCGCTATGCCAGGGATATTTTCCGGCTGTCGGCCCCAACAGCGTTCAGCAGGCCAGCGGCACCATCATCACCACAGTCAAGCAGGGGCTGCTGGGCGGTCTGGGTGTGGAAGCCATTGCGGGTTTCTCCTGCGCAGGCAAGCTGTCCAGCCTGTTGATGATGCCGGTGTTCGGCTTTGTGCAGTCCACAGTGTTCTTTATTGCGCAAAACACAGCCGCCCTCCAGCCGGGCCGTGTAAAAGAGGGCCTGCGGGAAGGGCGGCGGATCTTGTTGGTGTATTCGCTTGGGGTGGTGGCGGTCTGCATCGGTCTGCGGGGGCCGCTGCTCCGGCTCTTTACCACCGACCCGGCAGCAGCCAGCTATGGCTGCACCATGCTGGCCTTTGAATCGGTGACCTGTCTGTTTGTGGCACAGAAGCATCTGTTCGAGGCCCGCCTGCGCGGTGCCCAGAAGATGGGGCTGTATCTGGCCTCCAACCTGGGGCAGATTGCCCTGAACCTGCTGGCCTGTGTGATCCTTGTACCCCGCATTGGTTTTGCAGGCTTCTGGATGTCCAGCTGGATCAGCGCGCCCATCGGAATGCTGCTGGCAGCGGTGCTGGCGAACCTCTCAGGTGCTTTGCACCAGCTTCCCTAATAGGGGGGGCTTGCCTCTCCTATTAGAAGAGGCGGCATCCCGCAGGGATGACGGAGAGGCTCAGCTGATCACCTCATACTGAAAATACTCGCACTTGACCTTGCTGCCCACCTCGATCTCGGGCGGCAGCAGGGCCAGCGCAACGGGATTCAGCTCGTCGCTTTCAATGTCGGTGCGGCGCAGGTTGACATAATCGCCGTCAAAGCTGACGACCTCGTAATACCAGGGGCCCATAGGATACCTTCTTTCAGTTGAGCTTTTCTTTGAGCTGTCGCTTCCTGGAGCGGCGGCTTTTTTAATGCTTCCGTTTTTTCTTTTCGTCCCAGGCAAAGTACCCGGCGTAGAGCAGGAACACGGGCAGGGCGGCAAGGGTGACAGTCCGGCTCAGGCGGATGCCGTCCGGCTGATAGACAAAGTCGATGGTGACCGTTCCGGCGGGGCAGAGGACGGCCATCAGGCCCTCGTCCACCCGCAGGATCTCGGTCTCCTGCCCGTCCACATAGGCCGTGAAGCCGTCATCGTAGGGCACGGAGAAGAACATCAGGTTTGCCCTGTCCAGCGTGGCCTCGGCGTGGAAGCCTGCGCTGGTCATCTCAAAGGTGGTGCAGGCAGAGGCCCGGCGGTCGGCACAATCCTGAGTGTAGCGGGTGTAGGTCAGGTCGTTGAGCTCTGCCGTGGGCAGGGGCGTGAGGTACTGTCCGTAGGCACCGCATCCTCCTCAGTGAGAACCAGTGCCCGCATGAGCAGGTTGGAGCGGGTGGGAGTTACGGTATCCTCATACTGGGTCTCGGTGAGGTAGTAATCGTAGGTGAAGCCCATGGGAACATAGTTCTGGTTCTCGTAGAGAACATAGCCGTCCAGGGTGTCGTAATACGTCCAGCCTCATCGGCCTCGGCGTGGAACTGCTCCTGATGCGCGAGCGTGGTCAGCAGGTATCTGACGCTGAGCAGGCCGCGCAGAGCATAGTTGGAGAGTTCGGGCTGACTGCGCACATCCCGCTTGACCCCCAGTGCCGGGTAGAAGCTGAGGATGCTGGGAGCGGCGGTGCTGCCGAAATACTGCAGGCAGCTCTTGTCCAGCCACAGGCCCAGATTGTCATGGGTCTTGTAGGTGTCAATGCGCCAGTCCCCCTCGGCAGATCCTCCTTCAGGGCCAGCGCGTTGATATACTGCTCCACAAGGTCACTGTCGGTGTTCCACTGGCCGAACTTGCCAATGCCGATGTGGACGATGCCGAACAGGCAGCTGAACGCCAGCACGCCGGCCAGCAGGCGGCGGGCAAAGACTTTGCGCTGCTGCCAGCGCCTGCAGATGCAATGGTAGACGGCCAGACCGCCCAGACCAAAGGCAAGCACTGCGCAGTACTGGCCCGGATTCTGCAGCACGCCCAGGCTCCACTCCTTGGTGGCGGCATCCTGCACGGGCACCAGTGCAAAGGCCAGCGTGGCGATCATCACAAAGGCAATGCTCCGGGCGGGGCGGGCGAGGTCGAGGCTGGGGTCCTCCCACGCGCTCACCGTCATGGCCGCAAGGATGAGCACCGGCATATAGAACCACCGGGCATAGTAGCTGGAATTGAGGGCATAGAACGCGCTGTTCAGGATGGGAACCAGCGCAAATACCATGCAGACGGCAATGATCCGCTTTTTGCTGTCGCCCTGCCGGGCACGCCAGTAGGCCACCACACCGGCCAGACTGCACAGGGCAGATAGGCTGTCATGCTGGTCCATTTGATGATGCCCTCGGACCAGATGGAGGTCATATAGGGGGAATCCGGGGGCAGCAGCCAGCTCAGCAGAATGGCCAGATACTGCTGGGGCTTGGAATAGGTCAGAAAGCCCCATCCGGAGGAAAGGTCGATGGTGCGCGGGTTCTGCAGCACGCTGAGGACAGTGGGCCAGAGCACCACAAAGCCCAGTGCCACGCCCAGCAGGCTCTCAAAGGCCAGCTGACCGAAGAGGCGGGGCGTGAGCCGGAACTCCCCGGCAGAGAGCTTGCAGACGAAGTAGATGACAAGGAAGAGCACCTGCCCCACAAAGAAAAAGTAGTTGTTGAGCAGGTTTACCGCCACCCAGAAGGCGAACCATCCGTGGCGGTGCTCATAGATGGTCTCATCCAGTGCCCAGAGCATCCAGGGGAAGAGGGCCAGCACATCAATGAAGTGGTTGAAGAAGATGTTGTACAGCCCCCAGCCCGAAAAGGCGTAGAGGGCCGCACCCAGCACCGCAAAGTTCGGGTCTTTGACGTAGCGGCGCAGGTACAGATACGCGCCGCCGCCCGCCACCGCGAACTTGAGCACCAGCAGCGGTACCATGAGGTAGGGGAGCCAGTTCTGCGGGAAGAGCAGGGAAAACCAGAAGAAGGGGGAGCCGTACAGGTAGAACGAATAGGCGTTCATGGTTCCGCTGCCCAGGTCAGTTGCCCAGGAAAAGGTATTCTTCACGCCTTCGTATCCGGCGGGGTAGCCTGCCCCCTTGAGAAAGCCGTTCATGTAGCGGTAAAAGCTGATCTGCTGGCTGTTGAAATCGCCTGCATAGTGGAAAAAGCCGCCGTCCAGCAGATAGAACGGCAGGAAGATGAGGGCGGCTGTCAGGGCGCAGAGCCCCACGGTGAGCCAGAACTTATCCTGCTTCTGCCCCAGCATCCGGGGCGAAGAATGAAATGCAGTCATGCGTCAGTCCTCTTTTCAGTATCGGAAATTTCCCGCTTACGGGAACGGCACCTCGCGGGTGTCATCGGGGTCCTGCGCGGCCCTGCGCTGCTGCTCGAACACCGCGTCGATGAGGGTGTCGAGGTCAGAAAGGCGGCTCAGCTCACAGCAGTAGCGCCGCAGGCTGGCGGCCCCCTTCAGGCCCTTCATATAGTGCATGGTCTGGGCCCGGGCCTGGGGCATGGCAACGAACTCGCCCTTCTGCTCCACCATCTCCTCCACCTGCCGGCGCAGGGCGTTCATCCGGGCCTGCAGGTTCGGCTCCTTGGGGGCGGGCAGGCCTCCAGCGCGGCGTTCACTCGCTCAAAGAGCCAGGGGTCGCCCAGAGCGGCCCGGGCGATCATCACGCCGTCGCAGCCGGTCTCCTCCACCATCCGCACAGCATCCTCAGCGGTGCGGATATCGCCGTTGCCCAGCACGGGAACGTGGACGGCATCCTTCACCGCCGCAATGATGGACGGGTCGATGCCCGGGGTGTACATCTGCTCCCGGGTGCGGGCGTGGACAGCGATGAGCACCGCGCCCGCCTGCTCGCAGGCTTTGGCGCATTCCACGGCCGTGACGTGCTCCGCGTCCCAGCCCTTGCGCATCTTCACGGTGACGGGGCGGGAGGTGTTTCTGACCACTTCCTCCACAATACGGCCGCAGCGGTCGGGGTCAAGCATCAGCTTGCTGCCCGCCCCGCCCGAGACGATCTTGGGGGCAGGACAGCCCATGTTGATGTCCAGAAAATCGAACGCGTACTGTTCCACGGCGGCAGCGGCCTGCCCCATGATTTCGGGCACTTCGCCAAAGATCTGCACGCCGTAGGGGGCACCGTTGGGTTCGGCCTTGAGCAGGCTGACGGTTTTGTGGTCGCCGTATACCAGCGCCCGGCTGGACACCATCTCACTGACGGTAAAACCGGCTCCGTGCTGGGCCATCAGCCGCCGGGCCGGGGCATCGGTAAAGCCCGCCATGGGGCCGAACACTGCCCGGTGGGGCAGGGAGATCTCCCTGATCTTCAAAGGGGTGTTGAAAGGTTCCATGATACTCCTTAGCGCTATCTGATTTAGTTGATAACATGATAAAATTTGGATTATAAGTATACCATATTTCCGGCGGCAGAACAAGAAGCGGAACATCTTTCTTGTCAGCGCGGGATTTTTCCGGTATACTGGGGACAAAAGGAGGAGCGGCTGGAACACGGCAGCCAGCTGCACAAAAGAGATGGAATACAGAACATGGAAAAAGCAGAACGGCGCAGGGGAGAGCATCCGCACCTCCCTGCTGGGCTATGGCTGTATGCGGTTCCCCACCACACCGGAGGGAGCCATTGACGAGCCCCGGGCCGAAGCGCTGCTGAACGCCGCGCGGGATGCGGGCGTGAACTATTTTGACACTGCTTACCCCTACCACGCGGCCAGAGCGAGCCCTTTGTGGGCAGGGTCATTGCAAAGTGGCCCCGGGAGAGCTTTTATCTGGCCACCAAGATGCCGCTGTGGCAGTGCGGGAGCCTGGAGGAGGCCCAGCATATCTTTGAAGAGCAGCTCCGGCGGCTGGGCGTGGAGTACATCGACTTCTACCTGCTGCACTCCCTGCACGCCGCCCGGTACGACCGGGCCAAGGAAATGGGCATCGTGGACTGGCTGTGGGAGCAGAAAAAGCTGGGCCGCATCCGCAGCTTCGGCTTCTCCTGCCACGACAACGCGGCGGGCCTTGAGCACATCCTGCGGGATCAGCCCTGGGATTTCTGCCAGCTGCAGTATAACTATCTGGACACCGATGACCGTGCCGAGGAGATCTCGGGCGACCGCGGCTATCAGCTGACCGAGGAGCTGAACATCCCCCTCATCATCATGGAGCCCATCAAGGGCGGTACGCTGGCAAACCTGCCCCCGGAGGCCGAAGCGCCTCTCAGGGCCCTGCGGCCCGAGGCCTCGGATGCCTCCTGGGCCCTGCGCTGGGTGGGCAGCCACCGGAACGTCCATGTGATCCTCTCGGGCATGAGCGCCGAGGATCAGCTCACGGATAACCTGGCCACCTTTGCCCGCTTTGAGCCGCTGACCGCTGCAGAGACCGCCGCAGTGGAGCAGACCGCCGCCTTCCTGCACAGCCGCATCAAGATCGGCTGCACCGGCTGCCGGTACTGTATGCCCTGCCCCATGGGGGTGGACATCCCGGACAACTTCAGCATCTGGAACAAGCTGGGGATGTTCGGCCAGCCCGAGGCCATCAAGCACCAGTGGGAAGCCCGCTTCCCCGATGCCGAAAAGGCCAGCCACTGCGTCCGCTGCGGCAAGTGCGAGGCGGCCTGCCCCCAGCATCTGCCCATCCGCAATGCGCTGGCCCAGCTGCAGCAGGAGCTGGATCAGCTGTAATCTGTATCAGAAAAGCCACCGGCAGAAGGCCCCCTGCTGGTAAGACAGTAAAACTCAAATTTCTTGGAACAGGCATGATCTCGGTCATGCCTGTTCCGCTTTTAGCAGCTCATCCACGGGAATGTAGCCCACAAGGTCGTACTCGATATGTACCTTCTGCCTGCGCTTGCCGCTGGACTTGTCCGGTGCGTCCACATAGACCGCCTTCACAAGCTCTCTGAGGGCATAGGGGGTCAGTTCCGTGAGGGTGCTGTTCCTCTTTACCCGCTGAACAAACTGCTCTATATTCTCTGCCTGTTGTTCCTGTTCATGTATTTGCTGTTGCAGACCCTTGACCTCGGCTTTGAGGGTTTTCTGTTCCTCGGTATAGTTCTTGCTCATCATCGCAAAGCGTTCATCGTCCAGCCGACCTGCGACATTGTCCTCGTAAATGCGGATGAAAAGGCGGTCAAGCTCGCCGATTCGCTTCTCAGCCTGTGCCAGCCGCTTTTGATACAGCCGCAGCGATTCCTCGCTCTGTATACGGAGTTTTTGCTCCATCTCGGAACGGAAATAGGCCTCGTAGCGAGTGACTACCGATATGACCTCCTGAATATGCTTCCAGACGATCTGTTCCAGCACAACGGCACGGATATAATGTCCGCTGCACTTGTCCTTATTGACACGATGGGTGGAGCAGATGAAGAAGTCCTGCCTCTTTTCAAAATAGCTGGTGGTGGAGTAGTAGAGCTTCTGCTTGCAGTCGTTGCAGAACACCAGACCGGAGAACATATTGCTCTTGCCCGTTGCCGTTCTGCGGTGCCGCTGCTGCCGAATCTCCTGCACCTTATCAAAGACTTCCAGAGAGATGATCGCCGGGTGGGTGTTATAGAAAATCTTGCGATTTTCCATTGGATTTTCCCGTTGCTTCTTGTCCCAAATGGAGTTGGTGTAGGTCTTGAAATTGACCGTGCAGCCTGTGTACTCCATGTATTCGAGGATGTAAGCAACGGTGCTTTCGTGCCAGCGATACTCGTTCTCCGGGGTCTGATGCGGTGTTTTTCTGCCCTCCCGCTGTTTGTAGGCGGTGGGATTCTGAATGTGCCCCTTTTCCAGCAGAGCGGCGATCTGACTCGGTCCTTTTCCCTCCATGCAGAGTGCAAAGATCCGCTTCACGACCTGTGCCGCTTCCTCGTCAATCACCCATTTCTTAGGATCGTCAGAGTCACGCTTATAGCCGTAGGGAACGTTGGTGGTCAAGCGCTCTCCACGCTCCCCCTTTGCCTTGTTGACGGCACGGATTTTGCGGCTGGTATCCTTGGAATACCACTCATTGAACCAGTTCTTAATGCCTGCCATGTCGCTGTCGGTGCTGTTGGGGTCAATGGTGTCGAAGTGGTCGTTGATGGCAATATACCGCACGCCGTACTGAGGAAACGTGTAGTTGATATAAAGCCCTGTCAGCGAGGAATTACGACCGAGTCTTGAAAGATCTTTCGTAATCACCACTTCCACATGACCGGCTTCAATTTCCGCAAGCATCTTCTGAAAACCGGGGCGGTTGGAAAACTCCACGCCGCTGTACCCGTCATCAATAAAGAACGTCGGGTTCGGAAAGTGCTGAGATTTTGCATACTCCATTAACATGATCTGCTGATGCTGTATGGAGTTCGACGGGTCATCCTTGCCGCCTTTTTCTTTGGTGTCCTCCACGGACAGTCTGCAATAAAGCGCTGTGATTTTGTCGGTTGCCCTTAACATATTGTTGTCCTCCTTCGGTGGGGCAACTGCTTGAACAGGATTGGATTTTTGGTTTATATCAAGAGAAACGTCGTTACTCATCGGCGTCCTCCGTGATACTACTTTTATCATCGGCAGCGTTCTGCTCCATAATGCGTCTGAGCTTCTTGTCGAGGGTTTCCGTTCCCTCATAGCTGCCAGTTACGGTGTATTCCGTGCCGCCGTGTTCCTCCACGATTTTGACATCGGGCAGCCAAAAGGCGGACGGATTCTTCACCACGATGTTGCCCTTTTCGTCGAAAGAAAACTCCCTCTTGGGGGCATCGTCGGGGCGCGGCTTGACCTTGGCATACGGGTCAGGATTGGAGAAATGAAACGAGCGGATTTCACCGTCCTCCTCGCCGTTATCAAAATCATCATCGGCAAAAATCTCGTCCAGTTCCTCGTCGGTCAGCTCAATGATCTCATTGTCATTTTCTTCTGGATTCACTTCGTCAAGCCTCCTTCGCTTCGATTCATTTCATTCAAAATTATAGTCGGAGTAGCAAAATGGACGAACGCCGTCAATGGTTAAGATGAACGGCTGCGCCGCCATTGACAGCGCCCGTCCGTTTCGCTTTTTGGCAGACAAGGCGGCGGTTGCCGCCGATTTCCATTTGGAAAATGACGCTTGCTATCATGGGAAACGGAGAATAGCAAGCACAGCAAGTGTAGCTACACTTGCGAAAACCGGCGTGGTACGACCGAGATTTCCTTGCAGAATAGCAAGCAAATCCGGTGAGTACCCACACCGGGAGCTTACCATTCTGGCAAGCAATGCACAGCGTACCCACTCGTGCGTTTTGCAAAATTTCAGCCTTGCTGACCTTTTGCAAAATCTTGTTGGGAAACATCCCAAACCCTTTAACGATTTCTAAGAAATTGGCTACGCTCCTGCGGAGCTGAATATCAATCTATCTTCGGAAAGTGAGTCATGGATTTTTGGGTTCACGGCGTTCAGGCAAATCCGGTTTTGCTGCATATCCGTCGATCGCCATTTTCCGAAGGTAAGCGCTCATATTCTCTATACCAAGCTGCGCCATCCTCGCCTTTATCAAGCTGAGTTCTTTTTCATCTACGAAGAATTTGACCTGTATCGGTCGCTTACGATTCCTGTTGTCTGGCATTGAGCGATCTCCGTTCTTTTACAGTTCAATCTGTTCGGGAAATGCTTCTTTTCGCATGATACCCCACATCTTGTCGATATAAGATAGCGTGTAAAAATTCTCATAGTAATGATAGTAGAAGGCACCTTTTAGCGTCATTTCATAAGTGCCGTTGTGTTCCTTGACAAGCCCTAATTGTTTGGCAACCCAAAGCTCGAATCCATACATTTTTTTCAATGACACACCAAAGAATTTTTCAAAATCTTCGGCAGTTACTCTCGTGCTGTATGCTGTCCAAAATAGCCAATAAACCATCCGTTGCCGCTTGGTAAAGCGAATTGTCAATGATGTGGCGAGGTTCCCGGAACGAATTCTTTCACAGTAGGAATCTACATCAAAAGTATTGATTTTGAATTGCTCTTTGAATAGACTCGTAGCAGAGCAACCGAATCCGAGGAAATTATCTCTGGTCATGGATGAGTAGTTTGCATCCGTTCCACTTGAGAAAGTCCAGATAGAATTTCGAGAGTATCCTTTTCCTAAACAGTATTGAGTAATGGCATCCAGCAACTCTCGTTTATCTTTTTTAGGCATTGCAGTAACGGGACTTTCTGTAAAAGTGAAATCAATGAATGGGTATATGGCAACGTGATTTGCCCCCAATAAAAAAGCAGTATCAATATCCGACTTCAAATCATCGTAGGTTTGTCCAGGCAGCGCAAAGATAAAGTCCATGGAAACAGTTTCAAAAGAAACGGCAGACAACGCAGACATCATTTCTGCGGTATCAATTTTCTTTCTGCCAAGAATCTTCTGATACTTATCGCAGAATGATTGAATGCCGATGCTGATTTTTGTTACACCTGCATCTTTCAACATTTGCAGCGTTTCCACATTCACATTATCGGGATGAAGTTCCAGTCCAATCCCCTCTGTGATAATAAAGTGCTCACTCAATGCATTAACGATTTCTTTTATACGGTTGGCTGCGAGTGCAGGTGTCCCACCACCGAAGTATAGGCTGGTTGCTTTTCTATGCTCCGCATGTTGGCTGCCCACAATGTGTATTTCTTGAATCAAAGAATCTATGTACCTATCACACAATTCAGCAGAATACCGCACTTTGCAATAAGGGCAAAAGTTGCAGATACTTTTGCAAAAAGGGATATGAACATACAGCCCAAGGTTTTCACATTCTGCATACGGCAATATCTGGTCATATCCATTTTTGAACGTAAATGGCTTCGCTGTCCGTGTAAGCCACATTCTCGTTAAACCTGTAATGAAGCTCATATTACTCCTAAATATACTTCAAGTATGTATGAAGCATCTCAATGATTATTTTGGGATTGCCTCTGAACAGAAGCGTATATTCAGCAACAAAAAAGTATCCGCATTGGTCGCAAAGGCCAGGAACATCTATACAGCGCCCGCAAGTAGACAACTTCCGTTTTCCATCACTACGCACTGATGGCAAGGCGTAGGAAAACGATTTTCAATAAGATATGGAAACGCACTTTTTAGGTTGAATACAGGTGCGCCTTCTTTCATCATTTGAGTTATCGTATCACAGCACTTGGCTTTTTCCTCTTTAGTCAGAGCTTCAATTTTTTTGTGTCAGGATATGGTGTATGGAAATTGAATGATACTGCACGGACATTTTTAGTGTCACGAGCCGTTAGACAGACATCTCGTACATGATCTTTGTTGATTTGATTGATTGCCATATAGAAACAGATATTGTCTGCGGTAGCATTGCTGATGTTCTTCATGATAGTGTCGTAGGTGTCACCACGAACTTCATTATGGCGCTGCTTATCTCCGTCCAAGCTCAAAAGAATCAAATCTGCTTCTGGGAGATCAATGGGAAACGTTCCGTTCGTAACTACGTTGACGATGAGAAAACCCATGTTCTTTGCTTCTATAACCAAATCTCTGAGAGTGCGTTCGCCATCTTTCCAAAGAAATGTTTCGCCACCGCAGAAGAACAAAATGCGAACTCCCATGTCATATAGCCGCTGCATTTCTTGCCAGATCTGTTCATATGGATGGACGATTGCTGTAATATTGTTGACGGAACAGTGCTTGCAATGCAAATTGCATTTGTCTGTTAGGATTACAGTTCCAAGGATTGGTGATTTCTTTCTAAGCAGAATCGTCTTTACGCCAAAAGCAGCGAAGTGAAAAAAGGATGATAGCTTCATTTTTCCTCCATAGCTCTAATTGGGTATCCCTGAATAGTGTGTACACATTATATTATACTCATTTTCTTCTGCTTTTTCAAGATAATGTGGCATATTTCAGAGAATTAGTATAATCGGTTTATTCGCTCCGTTTGGGTCACTTTTCCTGCATGTAAAATAGTGATGCTTATTCAAGCAAAAATTTATGCTGCTATGTATAATGACTTCATCGTAAAGTGATTCTCTGATCCGTATAATCAATATGTTGAAATGTGGCCTTTTTCATGTTTCAAACTTAATCTATGTGAATAAATGAAGCCAGATATGCTCACTTTTGAACAAAGCCACACAGAGGGGAAAACAAGCAATTTTCAACCCTCAGATGTACAAAAACAGGCAGCACCCAACCGAAGCTGAGTGCCGCCTGTTTTGCTGTCCAATCCTACCTAGCAGCTGCCGATTTTGTAGTTTTCTCAAATTACTGTCTTATCGGCACACGGCAAAACCGGTGGCTTTTTTCTCTTATTCGCTCCACTCCATCCCGATCTTATCCAGCATTGCGCGGCGCTCAGGGGTGAGCTTGGGGTCGTGGGTGGTATCCCACTCCCGCATCCGGCGGAGCCAGTCGCCCAGCAGAAGCCGGTTTCGTCGGATTTGTAGTTGGCGGCGGCGTGGAGGTTGCCGTGGGCCTTGTAGTAGCTTTGGCCTGCTGATAGGCGGTTCCCCACTTGGCATCCCGGGCATCCCACACCATGCCGATGCTGTTCAGCTTTTTGATGTGGGCGGGCGTGACCTGATAGGAATCCGGGCGGTTCTTGCGGGCTGCACGCAGGTTGGAGATCCACACGCCCAGCCGGACACCGTCGCTGTCCACATAGCTGGCGGGGACCAGCAGGTGTTTGTACTTGCGGGCGTAGCGGGCGGCACTGCGGAAGTTCCGCTCCCAGTTGGCCTCGCGCACGGTGCCGTGGTCAGCAGCGGGATCACTGGGGCGGCGCTCGCCCTTGAACAGGGTGCGCAGCAGCTTGCGGCGCTCGCTGCTCAGGGCGCTGCTGCCGGAGTTCAGGGCCTGCCGCTGGCGGTTGACCCAGCTGCCCAGCCAAACACCGTCCGCGGTCTTGTAGACAGAGGGGATCTCCAGATCGCCGTGCTCTGTCTTGTAGCCAGAGCCAGATCATAGCGCTCCTGCCAGGGGTCGTACTTTTCCCACACCATGCCCAGCTTGTCCAGCAGGGCCTTGCGCTCAGGGGTGACCCGGGCGCTGGAGCGGTCCGGGTTCAGGTAGGCATAGCGCTGGCGCGCCACCCACTTGCCCAGCAGCACTCCGTCCGGCGTGACATACTCCGAGGGGACGTTCAGGTTGCCGTGCTCATGGTAGTAGGCGGCGGCAACATCGTACAGGGACATCCACTTGCGGTCGTTGCGGTTGGTCCAGTCCATGCCCAGAGCGTCCAGCCGCTCCACCTGTTCCTGAGGCAGCTCGCCTGCCTTGTGAGCGGCGCGCTGGGCCCCCAGCCAAACCCCCAGACCGAAGCCGGAGGGCGTTTCGTACTTGATGGGCACTTCCAGATCGCCGTGTTCCAGATAATACTGGGTGGCGGCGGCATAGTTCTGCTCCCACAGGTCGTTAGAGGTGCTCCACACCATGCCGATGGCTTCCAGCCGCTCGATGCGGTTCTGGGTCAGGTTGCCGCCCAGATAGCGCTGGCGGTTGTAGACGATCCATTCGCCCAGTGCAAAATCATTTTTATCGCGGTAGCGCACCGGCACCAGCAGGTCACCGTGCTCGGTGCGGTATTTCTGCGCGGAGGCAAAGCCCTTTTCCCAGGCAGCTTCCAGCCGGTGGTTCCAGCGGATGCCCAATTTTTCCAGCTTGGCGGCCTGCTCAACTGTCAGGCGGCCCGGGCGCTGCCCGGCCTGTACCTGCCGCTGGAGCTCGAGCCACTTGCCCACAGGCACGCCGCTGTGGATGGTATAGCTCCGGGGCAGCTCCAAGGTGCCCTCTTTGGCGGCGGCATCGGCGGCAGCTTGACACAGCACCTCCCAGCGGGCTTCCATCTCCCGGCGCAGCTTGCCGTACAGGCGGTAGGTCTGCTGCATGGGGCGCTCCTGCCGGAAGCCCGGCGTTTTGCTGCCGGCCCTGGTCATGGCCTCGGTGCAGTCCCGCTGCAGGGTGCGGCCGTTGCCCAGCCCCTCGAACTGCGCCACAAGGTCAAACACCGGCACGCTGCGGCTGCCTGCAGCCACCAGCGCGCGGCAGAGCATCTGCTTGAAGGTGGACATCAGGCTGGACTGGCGCACCAGAATGACCCCGGCCAGCCCCTCCAGCGGCTGCTGGACCCCCGGCGCGTTGACGCAGAGCAGGGCCTTGGGGCCGGGGGCTGTATCGGAGAGGAAGGTCTCCACGGCGGCAGAATCCGCAAAGCAGGCGTGATCTGCAGCGTAAAAGCGGACAGCAGGGTCCACAGTGCGCAGCAGCTGTTCCAGCTCCGCGCCCAGCTTTTCCTGATAGGCGGCGGATTCAAACAGGACCAGATAATGGCCGCTGGTATCGCTGAGCAGGCGAGGCAGCAGAACGGTCAGGTTCTCCACCTGACGCAGAGACCAGCTCAGCTCTTCATATTGAACGCGCAGGGAGGTGTCGCCCTTGGGCATACACAGGTTTTTGATTCGGGCGCGCAGGGTGGCCAGCTCCTCCTCCTGAGGCCAGAGCAGGGCTGCATAGGCTGAGGGCACCGGCATGGTCCCGGCGGCCATGGCCTCGGCCACGGTCATGTGGGAGACGATGCAGTCGGCAAACAGCTCCTGCGCGGCGGCGCAGACGGGGGCACCGTTGGGCACACCCAGCCCCAGCACCTTTGCCTGGGGGCACATCCGCAGCAGCTTCTGTACCGACTGCGCCCAGCACACGGCGCTCAGCTCATGGTAGCAGTCCAGCACGATGCAGCCGGGTTTCTGCTCCCCCAGCCGCACCCACTGCTCCGGGGTGGCAGCGGCCAGCTTTTCGCAATCACAGAAGCGGACATTGCCGGGCAGGGTGCCGCCGTTGTAGCGTGTCAGCTCTGCCTGCCGCAGGGCCAGACGCTGTGCACCGGCCACCAGCCAGAAAAAGGTGGTCTGGGGGTGAGCCTCCACCACCTTCCAGGCAATACAGCTTTTGCCGGTGCCGGTGGGATGGAACACGGCGGCCCGGTTCAGGGTCTCCAGAGACTGTACAGCTTTCTGAAAAGCGGCTTCGTTGACGGGATTCAGGGTCATCGACATGGTGGTAGTGTCCTCTCCGAGTTGCATGTTTGACATCGTTGGATACAACGAAAATATTTCATAGAATTAGTTTATCGCAAAAAACATTTTTCTGTCAAGCCCTTTGAAGAGAATTTAGAGCAAAACTCGGGAAAAGAATAAAAATAGTCTGGAACCTATGGTTGGAACCATGAACTTTGTGCGCAGCAACGGGGATACTGAAAGTGGAAATGCGTCCCGGAGCGGAGAGAAAGTATGACCTATGGCAGGAAGAAGGCTTCTTTTGCCCCGGCAGAGCTGCCCGGGCCGCACCGGGGAGATTTGGGCAGGAAGGCTGCTGCGGAGCATCCAAGAAGCATTTCATCTTTGCGGTCAAAAAAATGAAAAATTCCCTCTTGACTTTATGAAAATAAAGCGTATAATGCAATCAACAAACCGATGAGGCGGAAGAGAACCTGCAAGCGCACTTACAGTGAGCCCGAATGGTGAAAACGGGCAGAGAGCGGGGCAGAGTCCGTGGGCCGCCGAGGGCCGGGCGAACAGGGCAGTGCCTTTAGTAGCTTGGGACGGAAGCCTCCGTTACAGGGCAGGGGAGTGTTGGCTCTCCGTTGAGGGGCTCCTGCAGTTTTCCATGGTGGGAAGACGAGCGGAGCAAGCAAGGTGGCACCGCAGATTCGAATTTCTCGACTCTGTCCTTGTGGTTGAACACACAGGGACGGGGCCGTTTTTATTTTACCCGTTCCGCAGGTGGAGCGGGTTTTATTTTTTGGGCCGCCCGCTCCGGGAAAGGAGCAACCGCTATGAAAACCATGAACATGATCTCCCGCCGCAGCTTCCTGAAGGCTGCCGCCGCAGCCGCTGTCGTATCCGTACTGGGCCTGACCGGCTGCGGCTCCTCTGGCTCTTCTGCCGCAGCATCCAGCACCGCTTCCAGCGCTGCCGGTTCCGCTGCCGCCGCTTCTGAAGCAGGCCAGACCTTTAAGGTGGGCATCGTCAACTATGTGGATCATGCATCCCTGAACCAGATCGTGGCCTCTGTTGAGAGCCGCCTGGATAAGGTGGGCGCGGAGAAGGGCGTGACCTTTGACTATGCCGATTACTACGCCAATGCCCAGGCTGACCAGTCCAACCTGAACCAGATCGGTGCAGACCTGGTGGCCGACCAGGTAGATGTCATTGTGGCCGTGGCCACCCCCACCGCCGCCACCATGCTGGCCGCTGTGGAAGATACCGACATCCCTGTGGTCTACTCTGCCGTCACCGACCTGTTTCCGCCGGGTTTGACGGGGAGAAGGGCATCACCGGCACCTCCGATGCCCTGAACACCGAGCCATTATGAACCTCATCACTGCCATCAATCCCGACATCGACACCATCGGCCTGCTGTACGACCTGAGCGAGGATTCCTCCACCAGGCCATCGCCGATGCCAAGGCGTTCTGCGACAGCAAGGGCATCAAGTACATTGAAAAGAACGGTACTACCACCGCCGAGGTGCAGATGGCTGCCGAGGCCCTTGTGGCCGCCGGTGTCAAGGCAGTGTTCACCCCCACCGACAACACCGTGATGACCGCCGAGCTGTCCATCTATGAGACCTTCCTGGAGGCAGGGATCCAGCACTTCACCGGCGCGGACAGCTTTGCACTGAACGGTGCTTTTGTGGGCTACGGCGCGGATTACGTCCAGCTGGGCGAGGCCACCGCCGATATGGTGGTGGAGCTGCTCTGCGGCGGCAAGACCCCCGCAGACCTGCCCTACCAGACCTTCGACAACGGCATCGTCACCATCAATACTGAGAGCTGTGAGGCACTGGGCCTTGACCTCGACACCGTCAAGGAAGCCTTCAAGCCCTATTGCACCGAAATTGTGGTAGTGACCACGCAGGAGAATTTCTAAAAAGGAGTACATCAACCATGCTGGCGAGTATCTTTTCGCTCAACGTGATCCAGACGGCGCTGGAGCTGGGCTGCATTTACGGTCTGGTGGCGCTGGCGCTGTTTCTGAGCTATTCGATTCTGAACATTGCCGACCTGTCCACCGATGGCTGCTTCACCCTTGGCTGTGCCGTGGCCTGCCAGGTGGCGCTGACAGGCCACCCCATCCTGGCCCTGTTCGCGGCCATGGCAGCGGGTGTGTGTTCGGGCTTTGTCACTGCCTTTTTGCAGACACGTCTGGGCGTTGAGAGCATCATGGCAGGCATCATCGTGAACACCGGCCTGTACACCATCAATCTGGCGGTCATGGGCTTTTCGTCCACGATGTCCCTGGTCAAGACTGATACAGTGTTCTCGCTGGCAAAATCCGCGCTGGCCTTTACGGGCGGCTGGTATAAGCTGGTCATCGCGGCGGCGGTCATTGTGATCGCCTGTGCTGCTATGGTGGGTTTCCTGGGCACCCGGCTGGGCCTTTCCATCCGCGCCACCGGCGACAATGCCGCATGGTGCGGGCCTCCAGCATCAACCCGGCCTTCACCATCACAGTGGGCCTGTGCATCTCGGGCGCGCTGACCGCCCTTTCCGGCGGCCTGCTGGCCCAGTACCAGAAGAGCAGCGACATCAACGTGGGCACCGGCATGGTGACCATCGCGCTGGCTTCCCTTATCATCGGCGAAACGCTGGTGGGCAAGCGCACCATGGTGCGCCGGGTGCTGGGCGTGGTGTTCGGCAGCTGCCTGTATCGCTTTATCGTGGCCGTGGCCCTGCGCTTCAATGTGCCCGCCGCCGCCATGAAGCTGGTGAGTGCCTCATCGTGGCTGTAGCCATCTCGATGCCCGCCATCCGGGCAAAGTTTGCCTTTGAGCAGCGCAAGCACAATGCCCGGAAGGAGGTGCACTGAGATGGAAATGCTGGAGCTGAACAACCTGCACAAGACCTTTAACCCCGGCACCGTCAACGAAAAGGTGGCCCTGAACGGTGTGAGCCTGCACATGGAGGCAGGCGACTTTGCCACCATCGTGGGCTCCAACGGCGCGGGCAAATCCACCATGTTCAACGCCATCACCGGCGGTTTCATTGCCGACGAAGGCAGCATCGTGCTGGGCGGGCAGGACATTACTTTTGCGCCCGAGTATGAGCGCAGCAAGGTCATCGGCCACCTGTTCCAGGACCCTCTCAAGGGCACGGCCCCCAATATGACCATTGAGGAAAACCTTGCGCTGGCCTATCTCCGGGCAGGAACCGCCCCCCACGCCATCTTCTCCCGCATCTCCCGCAAGGATAAGGAGCTGTTCCGGGAAAAACTTGCCCTGCTGAATATGGGTCTTGAGAACCGGATGAAGCAGCCGGTGGGCCTGCTTTCCGGCGGCCAGCGGCAGGCGTTGACCCTGCTCATGGCCACCCTCGTTACCCCCAAGCTCCTGCTGCTGGACGAGCACACCGCAGCCCTGGACCTGCCACGGCGGAGAAGGTGCTGGAGCTGACCAAGAGCATCGTGGCCGAGAAAAAGATCACCTGCCTGATGGTCACCCACAACATGCATCAGCCCTCGAACTGGGCAACCGCACCCTGATGATGGACGGCGGCCGCATCGTGTTCGATGTCAAGGGCGAGGAGCGCAGTAAGATGACCGTGGACGACCTGCTGGAAAAGTTCCGCGAGAATGCCGGCAAGGCGCTGGACAATGACCGCATCCTGCTGAGCAAGGTGGAAGCGGGCAACTGAAAAGAAACTCAAAATATACCCTGTCTGGACCCGAAACCGTGTCAGACAGGGTATTTTTGATACAACAAGGAGAAAACGAGATGAAAATTACGATTCGTACCCCGCAAATGCAGGATTATGACCGATTTTCTGCTATTATGGATCAGGTGCAGCAGATGCACGTGGATTGGCGGCCGGATGTCTACAAGCCGGCCAGCCCATTGATCACAAAGGAACTGTTTGGCGAACTCCTGAAAGGGGACAGCTGGTATATTGCCGAGACGGACGGCATCGTTGTTGGTGTTCTGGAAGTCTTCAAGCGCCATGTGGAAAGCCCGGCGCAGGTAACAAAAGATGTTTTGTTCGTCAGTACCATGGCGGTGGAGGAAGCGTACAGGGGCAAGGGAATCGGACACCAGTTCTTTGATAAGGTGAAGCAGCTCAAGGCGGAAAAGGGATGCGACACCATTGAACTGCAGGTGAACGCTAAAAATAAAATGGCGTATGAGATGTACCGGAACTACGGCTTTACGGAAAAGTCCATCCATATGGAACTGAAATAAGCAACAAAAAGAGCAGAGCGCTCCAGCCAGCTGGCCAGACGCTCTGCTCTTTTTAATGCAATATTCTGAAAACTCAGAACTTACTTCACATACTCAACGGTGTATTCGAAACCATACTCTTCCTGCAGTTTCTTGACGGCAGGCTCGCAGTCCTCGATGAAGCTGGGTGCGTAGACGGAAGCACCGTTGTGGTCCTTCTTGTAGTCCTCCACGATCTGCTGCAGCTTTGCCCAGCCCTCGTTGGCCTTGGCATTGTCAACAGTGTCGGGGAAGTTGATGATGAATTCACGGTGCTGCGGAATACGAGCTTTCATAAGTGATATCTCCTTGATTGACTATTTGTAGTTTATTGCTTGATTTATACAGAAGCTTAATGCTTTTGTAGATAACGGATAAGCCCTGCTCTGTCCAACCTGCCCTCTATGCACGGCTGCTGCCGGTTTCAGACGGAGAGGTTATACACCTGGCAGGCATTCTCCACCGTCTGCCGGAACACCTGCTCCGGTTCCTCACCCTTGATGCTGGCGATATACTCGCCACATAGCGGATGAGGGAGCTGTCGCAGCGGGTGCCGCGGACAGGCTCCGGGGCCATATAGGGGCAGTCGGTTTCCAGGACGATGCGTTCCAGCGGCAGGGCGGCAATGGCTTGGCGGCCCGCTTGGCCCCCTTGAAGGTGCAGGCCCCGCCAAAGCCGATGTAGAGCCCCTGCTCTGCCAGCCAGAGCGCGTCATCGGCGCTGCCGGAATAGCAGTGGACGATGCCCTTGGGCCGGTACTTTTTCAGCAGGGCGTAGACATCGGCGTGGGCGCTGCGGTCGTGCACGATGATGGGCTTGTCCAGTTCCAGTGCCAGCCGGATCTCGGCCTCAAACAGCGCCAGCTGGGCATCCTTGGGCACGGGCCAGTGGTAATCCAGGCCGCACTCCCCCACAGCCACCACCTTGGGGTCCTCGTAATAGGGGGCAAGGGCACGCATCTCTGCGGCCCAGTCGCCGCCGTATACCGAGACAGTAGGGGCGGGGCCTTCCTCACCGCAATCCTCCGGGGCCAGCAGGCTCTCCGGATGGATGCCGACGGCGGCGTACACCCAGGGATATTTGTGGGCCAGCTCCAGCACCTTGGCGCATCGCCCGAATGGGTGGCCTGCTCACACACGCCCACCACCCCTTTGCCAGGCAGGCTGTCCAGCAGGGCAAAGCGGTCCGCGTCAAAGGCGCGGGCGCTGTAATGGGCGTGGGTGTCAAAGATGGGGTATTCCATATTACAGGGCACGCTCCTTTTTGGCGGGGGCCTTGTTTACCAGCCAGATGCCGATGCAGACCAGCACCAGCGCCCCCAGATACTGCCACCGGAACAGCGGCTCCCCATTGATGAGGGCGCTGAGCAGGACGTTCACCACCGGGTTCACGAACCCGAAGATGGCGATCCGGCTGACGGGGTTGTTCTTCATCAGCAGGGCCCAGACGATGTAGCCCGCGCCGCAGATGAAGGCCAGCGCCAGCAGGTCCAGCACGCTGAGCACAGACCAGTGTTCCAGCCGTCCGCCCAGAACAGCGCCCAGCAGGAACAGGGCTGCACCGCCCACGAACAAGTTCACAAAGCAGACGGCAAAGCTGTCTGCCCGGCGGGTGACGGATTTGTTCCAAGGGCCTGCCAGCGTGAAAAGGACGGTGGCAATGAGCATATAGGCTACACCCCGGGCGCTGCCGCCGCCGTGGTTGCCCAACGTGGCGATGAGAACGCCCGCAAAGCCGATGCCGCAGCCCAGCGCCTTGGCCGGGGTCATGCGGTCAGCCCTGCCGTAAAGGAAATGGGCGAAGATGACCCCCAGAAAGCTCTGGGTGCTGTTCAGGATGCCCCCAAAGGCACCGGTGAGCAGGGCAACAGCGCTGTAGAAAAAGGCATACTGCGCTGTGGTCTGCCACAGGCCCAATGCACAGCATTCGGCCAGGATCTTCCCTTTGGGCATGGCGGGCAGCCTGCCCTCCAGCAGCAGGCTGCCGCCCAGTACCAGCACACTGCCCAGCATGAACCGCACCCCTGCAAAGCAGAGAATGGAGGCCGTGTCAGCGGTGTCGATGGCAAAGAGCCGGTAGCCCAGCTTGATGAAAGGGAAAGCCGAACCCCACATGGCGTTGCAGAGGATGGCGATGATAACGGCAAAAGCCGGTGTGCCGAAAAGCCGGTCCAGCTTTTCGGCGCGGCTCAGCTGTGTTTCCATGGCTCAGTGGATGCGGCTGCCAACGGGGGTGTTGTCGCCGTAGAAGGCGATGGTGCAGCCGCCGTCAGCGGTGTCGGCAGCAAAGATCATGCCCTCGCTGACATACTTGCCCTTCAGCATGGGGCGGGGGGCCAGATTGCAGACGATGCCGATCTTCTTGCCGATCAGATCTTCCGGCTTGAACCACTTGGCAATGCCGGACAGGATGCAGCGCTCACGCTCGCCGTCAAACACGGTCAGGTGGAGCAGCTTCTTGCTCTCTTTCAGGTTCTCGCAGGCACGCACCTCGGCCACGCGCAGCTCCACCTTGCAGAAGGTGTCAAAGTCGATCTCCTCCTCGTGGGTAAAATCAACAGTGCTCTCCTCAGCGGCGGGGGCGGCAGCAGCCTTTTCGGCTTCGGCCTTGGCCTTGTTGGCAGCCTCGGCAGCGGCCTTGCGCTTCTCGTCCTCTTCCTTCAGGTGGGCGATCTCCTTGGCCACGTCAATGCGGGGGAACAGGGCATCGCCCTTGTGGACGGTGTAGGTCTCCTGCACGCCGTAAGCAGCCTTGCTCAGGTCGATGTCGGCAGTGGACAGGCCCAGCTGATCCATCATCTTGGGAGCGGTGGAGGCAGGTAAGCGTTCAGCAGGATGCCTGCCACACGCAGTGCCTCGCACAGGTGTAGAGCACGCTCTCCAGACGGGCCTTGTTGGCCTCGTCCTTGGCCAGAGCCCAGGGAGCGGTCTCGTCGATATACTTGTTGGCGCGCTGGATCACGGCAAAGATCTCCATCAGGGCCTGGGGGATGGTCAGGTTGTCCATATCGGCAGTGACCTTGCCCAGCAGCTCATTGACCATGGTCTCCAGCTCCGTGTCGATGGCCTCGGTGCCAGCGGACTTGTGGACCGTGCCGCCGAAGTACTTCTCGCACATGGCAACGGTGCGGCTGAGCAGGTTGCCCAGGTCGTTGGCCAGGTCGCTGTTGATGCGGTTGATCAGGGCCTCGTTGGTGAACATGCCGTCGTTGCCAAAGGGGATCTCACGCAGCAGGAAGTAGCGGATGGAGTCCACGCCGTAGCGGTCGCACAGGACCACGGGGTCAACAACGTTGCCCACAGACTTGGACATCTTGCCGCCGTTCATCAGCAGCCAGCCGTGGCCAAACACGCGCTTGGGCAGCGGCAGATCCAGAGCCATCAGCATGGCGGGCCACAGGATGGTGTGGAAGCGCAGGATCTCCTTGCCCACCATGTGCAGGTCAGCAGGCCAGAACTTGTTGTAATCGTGGTAGGTCTCGTTGCCGTAGCCCAGCGCGGAGATATAGTTGCTCAGCGCATCGACCCAGACATACATGGTGTGCTTGGGGTCAAAGGGAACGGGGATGCCCCACTTGACAGAGGTGCGGGAAACACAGGTGTCCTGCAGGCCCTGCTTGATAAAGGCAATCATCTCGTTCTTCCGGCTCTCGGGCTGGATGAACTGGGGATTCTCCTCGTAGTACTTCAGCAGGCGGTCGGCATACTTGCCGGTCTTGAAGAAGTAAGCCTCCTCGTGGGCATCATAGACCTCGCGGCCGCAGTCGGGGCACTTGCCGTCCACCAGCTGGCTGTCGGTCCAGAAGCTCTCGCAGGGCTTGCAGTAGTGGCCGATGTACTCGCCCTTGTAGATATCGCCCTGCTCATACAGCTGGGTGAAGATCTTCTGGCAGGTCTCCACATGGTAGTCATCGGTGGTGCGGATGAAGCGGTCGTAGCTGACATCCAGCAGCTTCCACAGATCCTTGACGGTAGCAACGATCCGGTCAACGTACTCCTTGGGGGTCACGCCTGCATCGGCGGCCTTGTCCTGGATCTTCTGGCCATGCTCATCGGTGCCGGTCAGGAACATGACTTCCTTGCCCTGCATCCGCTTGAAGCGGGCCAGCGCATCGCAGGCCACGGTGGTGTAGCTGTGGCCGATGTGCAGCTTGTCGCTGGGGTAGTAGATGGGGGTCGTGATATAGAATGTGTTGTGTTCGCTCATGGGGATGATTCTTCCTTTCTGTTGTGGCTGTGTCACAAAAAAGCTCCCGTCCTGCCGGAATGCACCGGACAAGGACGGGAGCTGAACTTCCGTGGTACCACCTTGCTTCGCCGCGCCCTTGCGGGCATGGCCTTGCGTGCCGGGATGGACCCGGCCTCTGCGCGGTAACGGGCGCACCCGGCGGGGGCTTGGCGGCGTGCCGCTTCACCCCCACAGCTCAGAGGCCATCTTCCACCCCGTGCTCACCTGCCCGGTTCCATCCTTCGGGCTTTCTGTCAGGCGCAGGCGGGGCGTACTCTCCTCGTCAAGGCTGTTCGCTTTTTGCCAAAGGGGCACACGACCCCCTTGTTCCTATTATAATACGCAAAAACGGCGGATTTGTCAACTCTCCTGGTAAAGTGTTCTGCAAAACGGCTTTTGACTCGGTTTGTGTATATAAACGAGATAGTCATTAACAAAAAGATACGGTCAGGAATTGCTATCCTATCCCCTGTACATTGCCAAGCGCAGCCGCACCCTGTCAGCAGTACAAAGCCCCCGAAGGGGGTAACCAGAGCGTAAGCGATGGTTAGCAAGCATTGCATCTATAAAACAGATTCTGATTCAGGGACACCCTAAAACCCATTTTGCCGGAGCCCCGGCCCAGCGCAAAATCCCAGGTGGATCCCCCTGCGCCGGGTGTCTGCCGCTCACTTTTTCCGCGTGGCAATGTCCTGAAAAGAGAAATAGTCCGGTTGGTGGCGGGACTGGGTGTACTCGAACAGCATTCCATCGGAGTTGAAGGTCTGGTTTACCACCACCGCCACGCAATCATAGCCGTCCATATCCAGCAGCTTTTCATCACGGGCAGTTGCGTGTTCCACCGTGATGCGGCGCTTGCTGGTGATGATCTGCATTCCAAGCACGTTTTCAATAAAATCATAGATGGAGTGGGATGCGATTTCCTCTGTCAGTCCGGGTACAAATTCCTTTAAAAAGTAGTTGATGTCCAGAATCAGTGCTTTTCCGTCCAGATAACGCACACGCTGTACCGCCCACAATTCATCGCCCTCAGAAAATCCGCTTTCCGCGGCAAACTGTTCCGTTGCGATGATGGTCTCAAACCGAATGACGCGGGTAACGGCTTGCAGACGATTGCGGTTAGCGGTCTCCTGAAAGGTCTCTATTCCACCGATGGTAAAGGTCGTCTTTCCCACCGGCTGGTAGATGACCCGAACGCCACGTCCCTGCATGGACTGCACATAGCCGTCGGCTACCAGCTCCGCCAATGCGCGTCGAACTGTGTTGCGGGAGCAGGCGTATTCCTCTATTAAGGTATTCTCGCTGGGCAGCAGCGATTGATAGGGGTAATCCTGCGCCTCGATGCGTTTTTTGATGCTGTGATAAATGCCATCATATTTTGCCTTTGGCATGGTGTGTACCTCGCAACTTGTTCAAACATTTACTTTAGTATACCGTCTTTTCGACTAAATTTCAAGTGGGTAACTTGTGAGCAGTGCCGAAAATAGGCATTCTGCAATGCTTTTTTGCAAAAGCATATTGACTTGTATGAACAAGTCTGGTATTCTGTGGCTGTAAGGAGAACTTGTATGAACAAGTTCGAAGATGCCCGCTCTACCGGGCAAAAGGAGGAAAAACATTATGGGTAAATACGAACAGGACGCGCGGCTGCTACTTGAGTACGTTGGCGGCAAAGAGAACATCGCGGCAGTTTCGCACTGTGTATCCAGGATGCGTTTTGTGCTGAATGATCCCGCCAAGGCGGACGTTGCCAAGATCGAGGCACTGAAATCCGCCAAGGGCACTTTCACCCAGGCGGGCCAGTTCCAGGTCATCATCGGCAATACGGTCAGCGATTTCTACAATGACTTTATTGCGGTATCCGGCATCGACGGTGTCTCGAAGGAGGCCGTCAAGAGCGCGGCCAAGCAGAACCAGAACGCATTGCAGAAGGTCATGAGCGTGCTTGCGGAGATTTTTGCCCCGTTGATTCCCGCCATCATCACCGGCGGTTTGATTCTCGGCTTCCGCAACTGCATTGACAGCATCTACTTTTTTAATAACGGCACCCAGACGCTGTGCAACATCAGTCAGTTCTGGTCCGGCGTTGACAGCTTCCTGTGGCTGATTGGCGAAGCCATCTTCCATATGCTGCCGGTCTGCATCTGCTGGTCTGTCACAAAGAAAATGGGCACGACCCAAAGCCTGGGCATCGTCCTCGGCCTGACGCTGGTTTCCGGCCAGCTGCTCAACGCTTACGCCGTGGCTTCTACTGCGGCGGCAGATATCCCGAAATGGGATTTTGGCTTCTTCACCATCAATATGATCGGCTATCAGGCGCAGGTCATTCCCGCCATGCTGGCCGCGTTCACGCTGGTCTATCTAGAAAAATTCTTCCGCAAGATCTGCCCGCCGGTCATCTCGATGATCGTTGTGCCCTTCTGCTCGCTGGTGCTGTCCGTCATCATCGCCCACACTGTCCTTGGCCCCATCGGCTGGAAGATCGGCACCTTCATTTCTGACATCGTCTACGCCGGCATTTCCGGCTCCTTCCGCGTGGTCTTTGGCGCAATCTTCGATTTTGTTTATGCCCCGCTGGTCATCACCGGCCTGCATCACATGTCCAACGCCATCGATATGCAGCTGATTGCCGATTTTGGCGGCACCATGCTGTGGCCGATGATCGCCCTTTCCAACATTGCACAGGCTCCGCCGTGCTGGGCATGATCTACCTGCAGCGCAAGAATGCTGCCGCACAGGAAGTCAACGTTCCCTCTTGCATCTCCTGCTATCTGGGCGTTACCGAGCTGCCATGTTCGGTGTCAACCTGAAATTCCACTTCCCGTTTATCTGCGGCATGATTGGATCTGCCATCGCAGCGGTCGTCTGTGTGGCAACTTCCACCACGGCTAACGCCATCGGTGTCGGCGGCATCCCTGGTATTTTGTCAATCCAGCCCGCTATATGCTCAGCTTTGCGCTGTGCATGGCCATTGCCATCGTCGTCCCCTTTGTGCTGACCGTCATCGTCGGCAGGAAAAAAGGCGTTGCCTGATTTTGTGAGGTGTGTACCATGAATGATTTTAAAGATAAAGTTGTCTACCAAATTTACCCGAAATCCTTCATGGACTCGAACGGTGACGGCTTCGGCGATTTGAAGGGCGTCACCGCGAAACTGGACTACCTCGCCGACCTGGGCGTTGACTATCTCTGGCTGACACCGTTCTTCCCCTCGCCCCAGCGCGACAACGGCTATGATGTGGCCGACTACCGTGCCGTTGACCCGCGCTACGGCACGATGGAGAATCTGGAAGAGCTTATCCGAGAGGCGGACAGGCGCGGCATCGGCCTGATGCTGGACATGGTGTTCAACCACACCTCCACCGAGCATGAGTGGTTCAAAAAAGCACTGGCGGGCGACAAAAAGTACCAGGACTATTACATCTTCAAGGATGGCACGCCCGACTGCTGCCCGACGAACTGGGTGTCGAAATTCGGCGGCCCTGCGTGGGAATATGTACCATGGCTCGGCAAGTGGTATCTGCACCTGTACGATGTGATGCAAGCCGACCTGAACTGGGAGAACCCCGCCGTGCGAGAGGAAATGGCCGACATCCTGCGATTCTGGAAGGCGAAGGGCATCAAGGGTTTCCGTTTCGACGTCATCAACGTCATTTCCAAGCCGGAGGTCTATGAGGACGATTTTGAGGGCGACGGCCGCCGCTTCTACACCGATGGCCGCAACGTCCACAAGTACCTGAAGGAACTGGTCGCCGCGGGCGGCATCGACGGTATGATAACCGTTGGCGAAATGTCCTCCACCACGCTGGAAAACTGCATCGGCTACACCGCTGAGGGCAACCACGAGCTGACGATGTGCTTCAATTTCCACCACCTGAAGGTCGACTACAAGGACGGGCAAAAGTGGGAATTGAGGGAGCCTGATTACCTCGCCATGAAGAAACTGTTCCAGACCTGGCAGGAGGGGATGCAGGCCCACGGCGGCTGGAATGCGCTGTTCTGGTGCAACCACGACCAGCCCCGTGCGGTCAGCCGCTTCGGCAGCGACACGACCTACTGGAAGGAAAGCGCCGAGATGCTGGCGGTGGCCATCCACTTTATGCGCGGCACACCGTACATTTATCAGGGTGAGGAGCTGGGCATGACGAACCCGCACTTCACGAAAATCGAGCAGTACCGCGACGTTGAGAGCCTCAACTACTACAGGATCCTGCGAGAGCAGGACAAGACCGAGGCCGAGACGCTGGACATTATCGCCCAGCGCAGCCGCGACGACAGCCGCACCCCGATGCAGTGGAATAGCAGCGAAAATGCGGGCTTCACCACTGGCACTCCGTGGATTGGTTTGGCGGACAACTACAAGGCCATCAACGCCGCTGCTGAGGTGGATGACCCAGATTCTGTGCGCAGCTTTTACAAGATGCTGGTGCATCTGCGCAAGACCCACAAGGTCATCAGCGAGGGCAAGATCGAGTTTCTTTACCCGGACAATGCCGATTTGTTGGCTTACCGCCGCTATGGTGCGGAAGATGGGGAAGAACTGCTGGTGCTGTGCAACCTGACTGAGCATGACGCACCTTACACCCTGCCAGAGGGCTGGGCAGATGCAGATAAGCTGCTGGGAAACTATCCTGACAGAAATGATGCCCTGCGTCCGTATGAGTGCCTGATCCTAACAAAGGCCTAAGATTTATTTCTCAAGTTTTTTCTCAAAACAAAAGCAGGGTGCGCCCTGAATGGACGCACCCTGAAAATCCACAGACAAGAGCGATATGTACAACAGGGCTTTCCCCGTCGGGAAGGCCCTGTTTCTCTTTGTTGGCGGTGTAATGAGCCTGTTCCGCCTGCCATAGGCAAGCTCGCGTTTGCGCAGCAACAAAAGCCTCAGTGAAATATCATTCAAAGGTTTCCAGTGCTTCCACCAGTGCAAGGATGGTCAGCGACTGGCCGTATGCCATGGGAGCAATCAGAATGTTTTTGTAGTGGTCGCGGTCGTAGCCCATACCCGTACCGCCGGATACTTTCAGCACCGTACCATCGGTGTCGATGTTCTTGAGGATTGCACGGATAGCTTTCTTGGCACAGGGCAGGTAGGAATCATCCAGAATCCCCATGCGGATGCCTTTCAGGATGCCAGCGGTGATAGCAGCAGAGCCGGAAGTTTCTTCGTAGCTGGTGGAGTCATCCAGAACTGTATGCCAAAGGCCGTCCTCACCCTGAAGGTCACGCAGTGCGCGCACCTGTGCTTTGTAGGTATCCAGAATGAACGTCTTGACGCCCTGATTCAGCGTACCCTTAAACATATCCAGATAGTCCAGAATACCCAGCGTGAACCAGCTGTTGCCGCGGCACCAGAACACGCCGCCAAAGTTGTCCATCCGATTGAACGACCAGCCGTGGAAGAACAGACCGGTGTGGGTATCGTACAGATACTTGATGTGCATCAGCACCTGCTTAATGGATTCGTCGATCCACTCCTGCTTGCCGTACTTCTGGCCCATCCGATTGAGGAACAAGACGGTCATGAACAGGGTGTCGATCCACATCTCGCTCTCGTTTAGGCGAACGCCCTGACGGTCGCCGTTGGCACTGGTGACGTGCTGAAAGCCACCCTCACGGGTACGCGGGATGCACTCCATCAGCCACTTTGCCCAATCCAGACAAAGGGCTTCAAACTCAGGGTCGTGGTAAATCTCGTTCAATTCACACAGAGTCAGCAGCGGAGTAGTCGTGTTGATATTGCGGGAAGGCAGACCCTGCGCAATGTTCTCCTTGAACCAATCATGCAGGAAGGTGCGGTATTCCTCCGAATCCTGCATCTTGGCGATTTTGAGCAGTCCGTACAGGCCGATGCCCTGCGGCCAGTCCCACTCCTTGATGCCGAAGTCACGGCTAAAAAATCCGATGGCCTCGCCGCCTTCTTTCAAAGTGTCCTCGTTTTCGGGGGCACCAAGGTGCATCAGCTTCTGGATAACAAGATCCAGCTTTTTCTGAATCAGTTCTTTTTTGATTTCGTTTGCCATAAAAAACACCTCATGTATTTGTATTGTTTTTCTCAGCGGTTGAAGTAAGCGATTTTCGATATTGTGCAGGCGTAACGTGTTGATATTTCTTGAACACACGTCCCAGATAGGTGATGCTCTCAAACCCGGTACGGCTTGCGATTTCGGAAACGGAAAGTGTTGTTGTTTCTAACAGGCTCTGCGCTTTTTTTACCCGCAGGATGTTGATGTATTCGTTGATGCCGAAGCCAGTCACTTCATGGAAGGAACGGCTGAGATAATACTTGCTGATATAAAACTGCTCGGCAAGGCTGTCCAGCGAGAGCCTTTCCTGAAAGTGATCGGAAATGTAGTCTGAGATTTGGTAGACTGCATCGAACTTTCCGCCGCTGGCCTTACCCTCCTGCACATCATTCAGGCAGGCGACCTGCTGATTGCTGCGCCGGAAGTAGATGAAGCCTAGAATCAACTCCGAAAGAATAGCGGTCTGGCTCATAGGCTCTGCCTTGTCCAGTTCCTCCATGATTTGCAGAAACAATCGGCGGGTATTCGCTGTCTGCTTCGGGGTCAGTTCGTAAATTCCGTAGTGCTTGTGGAAGAACGCACCGATCTTCAGTTCCGGGAACATCTTATCGACCTTTTCCACAATGTCCCGGTCTACATAGAGGATCACTCGCTCGTATTCGGTTTCCGGGTCTCCCACGATGGAATGGGACATATGAATCTGGCCGCTGTCCACGAGAATCAGGTTCCCGGCCTGTGCTTCATAGGCGCGGTTCTCAAAGAACATCTGCCGCCGCCCACGGAGCAGGAGATAAATTTCGTACTCCTGATGGAAGTGGTTGTACCGCATATCAAAGTTTGCCGGACGAACCATGTGTTCCACCATAATGCCGTTTCGTTTGCGGTAATATTGGGTCGCATCACCCTGAACCATGCTGTGCAGCCATGTTGTTTTCATGAAATGCTCCTTTTCTCCTGAACAGGCGGTGTTCTTGCCTTGATTATGTCATATCTGTTCAGGTTTGACAAGCATTTGCACCGTGGGGCTTACATCAGGCCCAGCGTAGTAGGCAGCCACTCGCTCAGAGCAGGGATGTATGTGACCGGCATCAGTGAGATGAAAATTGCCACAAAGAACGGAACCAGACTTTTCATCACATTCTCCAGACGCTGCTTTGCCAACGAGCATCCCACGAACAGGACGTTGCCAACGGGAGGAGTGATGGTGCCGACAGCCAGATTCATGACCATCATATTTGCGCTGATTTTTGCCATGTCCAGAACACCGGCCTGTACCAACTCGACCATGGCCGTTTCAGAAACCAGAACACCACTGGGATAGATAGAAACTTCCATGTTCATGCTCTCATCTTCGGCCACCAGATCGGACAGATACGCGATCGTGCCGCCGATCTCGGAATCGCTCGCCTGACCGTGCGCCAGCCGGAGCTGGATCTTGTCACTGCCAATGCTGCCGTTTACCTTGAAAAAGGGGGAAACTCCGATTCCCAGCAGCACGACGACAATGACGGTCAACAAGATTTTTGATGTCTTTTTCAGTGTCATTCCTCCTAAATGATTTGCTCGTTCGGTGCGACTTCCTGATTATAATTATACAGCCTTTGGGGCCCGCTTTCTCGCAAAGAATTGCGAATGAAGCCCAAAATTCAAACGATATTGCGCTTGTGTTGTATACATTCTTGCGCTTTTCTCTATTGTTTTGTTGAAATGGACAATATTTCTTGCCATTCTTCTACATACAAATAATTTTTTAGATCAATTCGTCCGTTTTTTCTGCGCAATATTGTTTGAGCGCAAACAGAAAAGAGCCACCCATAGTTTGTTACGGATGGCTCTTGACATGTTTCTTTTATAAAAGGTTGCCGCTCAGTTCAGCCGGAACACCTGTTCCAGCTTGGGCTGTGCGCCGGTCACGGGGTCCATTTCCAGTTCCAGAATGTCCTTCATGTACGCGTTCCAACGGTCTACCACCGGGCTTTCTGCCTGCACCTTCTCGGCATAGGCAACGCCCTTTTCGCACTCGTAATAGCCGAACAGTTCATCGTTGCAGTAAAAGATGCTGTAATTGCAGATGCCGGCGTCTTTCAGAACTTTAACCATCTCCGGCCAGATCTCCGCGTGACGTTTCTGGTATTCAGCCTTGCAGCCGGGCTTGATGCGGCCTTTCCATGCCATGTGCTCCATGTTCTGCTCCTTAGTTGAGAAACTTCTCGTTCAGGGTCACACCAAAGTCGCGGGCGATGGCGCGCAGGTCGTCGTCGGTGATGGTCTGACGGATGATGCCGCCGCCCATGGAGAGCACCTTGACGTAAATTTCGGCACTCTTTTCGATGGTGTGGGCCAGACCAAAGGTGATGTCAAAGTCCGGACCGGAAGCAAACAGACCGTGCTGTGCCCAGATGGCTGCCCCGATAGTGCTTCATCAGCTCACTGGTGCCATGGCGATGTCCGCCCCGCCGGGCACCATCCACGGGCAGACACCCACACTCCGGGAACACCACTGGCACTCGGTGGCGCTCTGCCACAGGGCACGG
>ENA-OQIO01000127-OQIO01000127.1-human-gut-metagenome-genome-assembly--contig:-NODE-127-length-36552-cov-3.261908_pt1 | contig 36552 bp, 39 predicted proteins | sample MGYA00242573_ERZ504737 | MGnify/ENA primary metagenome ERZ504737 (study PRJEB26092, sample SAMD00036203) | human gut metagenome | host: Homo sapiens | study: EMG produced TPA metagenomics assembly of...
CCACTGTCCCGCGAGGTGTTTTGACATGAATATGTCAAAATCCCGAGACATACAAGCCAAAATGCCATCACCGAAGGTGATTTTTTATGCATTTTGCTCGTAACTGTGAAGGTACTGAACAGTTACGTTGGATTTATTAACGATGCAGAAGTATGGCTGCTTATGTTAAAAAGGCGTAATACATCTGTCCATATATGGAATGAAGATGAAGTGAATGAAATGATCATACTGATACGTGACAGCTTTATTCCGGCTTTCAAGATTCTTACCGAGACATTATTGGAAAAACTGGACGAAGCAGAAAGTGACCGGAGGTAGGATAAGCATGTGTGTATTTCAATTGTACAGGTATTGCCGTACAACTTCGAGTCCCGGGACAGGGGCACAAAACTGCGTGTTACGGTTTCGACAGTTCTGGTATGTTTCTTCCAGATCAAACCACCGCACCGATTCCACCTCCTCTTTTTGCAGGACGAGTGTTTCGATATCGACAGGCTGCTGATAGATATAGACAAAGGCAATTTCGTTGTCCCGGAAGATTTTTCCGTGGAATTCTTCCGCAAAATTTCCGTGGATGCATCCGGCAAATTCCAGATCCTCCGGTTTGGCGTGGATGCCCAGCTCTTCCGCAAGCTCCCGTAGGCCGGATGCAAGTGGTTCATCGCCTGCCTGAATATGACCGGCGGAAGACGTATCGTATTGTCCGGGAAAAGAATCTTTGCTCATTGCGCGTTTTTGCATCAGAACCTGAAAATGTTCGTTTTTCCTGCGAACGATCCAGATATGAGCTGTTCGATGGCGGATTCCTCTCGTGTGTGCAAGGGTGCGGGAAACGATTTCCCCGGTCGGTTGTCCCTGTTCATCTACGATATCCAGATATTCCATGTGCGTCCTCCTGTGCGAAATTGTGTCTTCGGTATTCAAGGATTGCGGGAATTGCGTAGCATGAAGCAATCCGATCACATCGTATTATAGTATATGGGGCAGGAAGTTACAAGAAGCAATTGATTACCGCGTGTGTTACCGTTCGCCGGTAATATCCGCGAGACGTTTTTCGTGTGACTGCACAGGAGAAAGACCGTGCTTGCATCCTGTACAAAAAGCGGGTATACTCATAAGTAACTGTGGGTGTCGCAGATGAGTGACAGCCGATGACAGAATATGAGAAAATGACTGGAGAAGGTAGTATGAACGAGAATAAATTAAGAGAATATGCGAAACTGATCGTAAAGATCGGAGCCAATGTACAGAAAGGACAGCGTGTCCGTCTGCAGGCAGGCGTAGATCAGATTCCGCTGGTAAAGATGGTGACTGAAGAGTGTTACAAAGCAGGTGCAAGTTATGTAGAGATGTTCTGGGAGTGCGGAGAAATCAACAAACTGCATTATCAGTATGCGGCAGCTGATGTACTCGGTGAAGTACCGGTATGGGAAGAGGAGCGGGCAAAACAGATGACCGTGGATTTGCCGGTTCGTATCTTTATTGATTCTTCTGACCCGGATGAACTGGCAGGAATCTCCCCGGATCTGATCTCTACCGTCAGCCAGATGCGTCAGAAAGTCATGAAAAAATACCGTGATCAGATCGATGGTAAACATCAGTGGTTGATCGTGGCAGCAGCTTCTGGAAAATGGGCGAAAAAAGTATTTCCGGATGATACAGAGGATGTGGCAGTGGAAAAACTGTGGGATGCGATCTTTGACTGCGTATATCTGAAAGATGGTGAGGATGCGGAAAAGATCTGGCAGGCACATAACGAACGGATGACGCAGAAAGCAAATTGGTTAAATGAACAGAATTTTAAAACACTGCATTATACAAGCAGCAACGGTACGGATTTTCGTGTGGATCTGATTCCGGGAGCAAAATGGGGCAGTGCAGGAGATATCAATCATCTGAATCGTGCTTTCTTTGTTCCGAACATGCCGACGGAGGAAGTTTTCACAAGCCCGATGAAGGGAAAATGTGAAGGACGTCTGGTTTCTACCAAACCATTAAGCCGTTCCGGACAGATCATCGATCATTTTACGGTAGATTTTAAAGACGGAAGAGTGGTAGACTGTCACGCTGAGCAGGGGGAAGAAGTCCTGAAGAAAATGTTTGCGATGGATGAGGGTGCTTCCATGCTTGGTGAAGTGGCACTGGTTCCGAAGGAGTCTCCGATCAATCAGTCCGGTCTGATGTTCTACAACACTTTGTTTGATGAAAATGCATGCTGTCATGTGGCTGCCGGACGTGGATTTTCTGAGGTTATTGAAGGATTTATGGATATGACGGATGAGGAGATCTATGCGAAAGGGATTAATGATTCTATGATCCATATGGACTTTATGGTTGGATCAGATGATCTGCATATTGTGGGGATCCGGGAAGATGGCAGTGAAGTGGATATTTTTGTGGATGGGACCTGGGCTGAGTAAGCAGGGGGAACATGCCATATAGAAAAGGTGTTTAAGACGGACGCCCGAAAACAGACCGCGCTGTCTGCGGCAACGTGGGCAGAGGAACTTTGAACTAATCCCTAACTTCGACTAAGACTCTCGCGAGAGCGCTCGAGCCTAAGTCTACGTAAGGGCTGGATTTCAAAGCTTCCCCTAAACGCCCACAAAGTGTTGCTGCAGACAGCGCGGTCTGTTTTCGGGCTGGATGATGGCTGAGAACTTGAAAGATGAACGAGAGGATTTTGAAGTAGGAGGTTCTGAAAGGAGAGCTGCTGAAAACTGCATTATATTATGCTATGAGGATTGTGAAAGTACGAAGTACGGAACAATACGGTATCAAAGGGGGCAGAATACCTTTTGAACCAAACATCATATCATATAAATGGAACATAGTATTATATAGATAAAACCGAGAGGAGAAGAGGGATCTCAGCCTCGGTTTTGTTGTGGTGTATATTTATAATTGATCCAGTGGATTAAGTCAATTATGGATATGGCTGGAATGTACAAGAGTGATATTTAGTGTATCTGTACTGTCTGGATCAGGCGGAAGACCTGTTCGGTGGTGTCGGTCAGGTTTTGGCGGGTGGTTTCCGGGGTCATGGCTTCTTCCAGGGTGGTTATGGTGTGGAGAATGGGGAAGAAGGCGTCAATGCCGTGCTGGTTGCAGAGGCTGGCTTCCGGGGTGGTGCAGCCGGAGAAAGCAAGGACTGTTTTGTTGTATTTTTTTGCGATGGCGGCGACACCGATGGGGGCTTTTCCATGATGGTCTGGCCATCGAGGCGGCCTTCACCGGTGATCACGATGTCAGCATCTTTGATGCAGGATTCCAGTCTGGTTTCTTCCAGGATGATCTGGATGCCGGACTGGAGGATGGCATTTGTGTAGGAAAGGAAAGCGAAACCGAGTCCACCGGCGGCTCCGGTGCCAGGGTGGTCAGGGTCGGCATTCGGGTATTTTTCACGGGTGATGTTGGCGTAGGTGGCAAGCCATTGATCCATCTGGCGGATCATGTCCGGAGTGGCTCCTTTTGCGGCCCGAAGATGGCGCTGCAGCCTGGGGACCACAAAGCGGGTTGGTTACATCGCAGGCGATTTTAAAGTGACAATCTCTGAGGTCCGGGAGAACATGTGTGTCGTGGATTGTTGCAATCTTTGACAGACCGTTGGCTCCGAAGGGAACTGGCTGTTCGTTGTTATCCTGAAATTCATATCCGAGAGCCTGAAGCATACCGATGCCGCCGTCGTTTGTGGCACTTCCTCCGATACCAACGATGAAGTTCCGGCATCCGTTGATGATAGCGTCGCGGATCAGTTCACCTACGCCGTAGGTGGTTGTATATAACGGATTTCGATTCGGTTCGTCTACCAGAGTGATTCCCGCAGCGGCGGACATTTCGATAATGGCGGTCTTTGAATCATCAAGGATTCCATAAACTGCCTCTATAGGTGTACCCAGCGGACCGGTGACGGTTACTGTACGGATCCGGCCGTGCATGCCGAGTGCGAGAGCTTTCACCGTACCTTCTCCGCCGTCAGCCAGAGGGCGGACAAAAACTTCTGCATCCGGGAATACCCGGTGGATCCCTTCACGGATGGCAGCTCCGGCATCCGGAGAACTGATGCTTCCTTTAAATGAATCGATGGCGATTACTACTTTCATACCTGATAATCCTCCTTTAATGCATGGCGATTCCGTCCTCACTATTTGTGAATGTGACGGTATCTGCCACTTCTTTTACCGTATCTTCTGCATTTTCCATTACGTTCTTTGCCTTTTAGTATACCAGAAGAAAGAATCCCTGTGTGAGGATTTTTCGGAGAGATTATTATATATATGTTAGTTGCCGGAATTGCAGATCATATGTTATGATGAAAATCAGAGTATAGAAGTAGAAGATTTCTATACAAAACAGTGATGCCATACAGGAGGTGAGAAAATGAAGAATGTTTCATATCGGATAAGAAAATTACGTCAGGAAGAAATACATATATTAGACGATTTTCTGTATGAAGCAATTTTTATCCCCGAAGGAACCAAAGCACCGCCGAAAGAGATCATCAAAGAACCTGAGTTGCAGGTGTATGTTGCAGATTTTGGGGAAAAGAAAGATGATATCTGCTATGTGGCGGAAATATCTGGGAAAATAGCAGGGGCGGTCTGGTGCCGGATCATGGATGATTATGGGCATGTGGATGAGGATACGCCTTCGCTTGCAATTTCGGTTCTTGAGGAGTTCAGACAATGTGGAATCGGAACAGCGCTGATGCAGCAGATGCTTACCGCATTAAAACAACAGGGCTATCCGCAGGTATCTCTGTCGGTACAGAAAGCAAACTACGCCGCACGGATGTATGAAAAACTCGGATTTGAAATTGTGGAGGATAAAGAGGAAGAATATATTATGGTGCACAGATTGTAAAGGAATATTTTAGTCTGTTCTGTACTTTTTCGGAGCGTTCCGGTGCTTTCAGTGTGTCAGCAATACTACTGTGCAGAGAAAATATGGAAATGCAAGCGGAAAGCATCAGAAAGAAAAAAGAATCCCTTTGGTGAATGAGAGAGAAATTTTGCGAAAAAACCTGAGAATTACTTGACATCAAGTATACTTGAGATGTTATTATTTATGAAAAAGAACTTATACAGGAGGTAAATGAACTATGGAGAAATCTACTGTTTATTTTACAGACTTTCGATGTCCGGTAGGAACCAGCCAGCTGGTCAAGCTGAAAAAGCTCTGTGTCGCAGCAGGTATCAAAGATATCGATATGGATGGAAAATTTGTAGCAATCAAGATGCATTTTGGAGAACTGGGGAACCTGGCTTTTCTTCGCCCGAACTATGCGAAAGTTATTGCTGATCTGTGTAAAGAACAGGGAGGAATGCCGTTTCTGACAGACTGCAATACTCTGTATCCGGGAAGCAGAAAGAACGCACTGGAGCATCTGGACTGTGCAAATCTCAACGGATTCAACACGACTACAACCGGATGTCAGATTATCATCGGTGACGGACTGCGTGGAACAGATGAAGTGGAAGTTCCTGTTGTGAATGGAGAGTACTGTAAGACTGCATTGATCGGACATGCGATCATGGATGCAGATATCTTCATCAGTCTGAGTCATTTTAAAGGACATGAATCGACCGGATTCGGCGGAGCTATCAAAAACATTGGTATGGGCTGTGGAAGCCGTGCGGGAAAGATGCAGCAGCATGCAAGTGGAAAACCGGCGATCAATGAGGAAGTCTGTCGTGGCTGCCACCGCTGCGCAAAGGAATGCGGCAGTGATGCGATTACATATGTCAATAAAAAAGCAGTGATTGATTACGATAAGTGTAAAGGCTGCGGACGATGCATCGGAGCCTGCAGTTTTGACGCGGTATATAATCCAAACAGCAGTGCCAATGAACTTCTTGACCGTAAAATGGCTGAATATGCACAGGCTGTCTGTCATGGACGTCCGCATTTCCATATTGCACTGGTACAGGATATCAGCCCGAACTGTGATTGCCATGGAGAAAACGATGCGCCGATTCTTCCGGATATCGGAATGTTTGCAAGTTTTGACCCGGTAGCACTGGATCAGGCGTGTGCAGATGCCTGTCTGAAAGCCACACCGATTGCAAACAGCCAGCTGGGAGAACATTTGGCAGAGGAAGGATGGCACTGCCATCACGATCATTTCAAAGATTCCAATCCGAATATCGAGTGGAAAGCAACGCTGGATCAGGCAGAAAAGATTGGTCTTGGAACAAGAGAGTATGAACTGAAGATAATTAAATAAGTATGGTATAGTTATTTATGAAACACTGTACTATTCAGTAGTCATCGTAACCATGAAAATGACGATACTGTGCAGAGAAAGCAGACTGTACAGTATCGCCATTTTTCTTTTGCCTTCTTTTGACCTGGACAAAAATATCTGTAAAAATAAGCGTGTCCCGTTGACTGAAAATAATAAAACGATATATAATCCCATCTTTGACAGTTACAAAACAAAAAAAATCGCTGTACCCCCTTGATTTTACTGGGGGTTAGCGATTTTATGATAAAATAAAACAAATAATTTGACGAAAAAAAGCAGGTACCATAAGGCCTGCGAGCATTTTTCTTATATTCAACTGTCAAACTCCTATGACGGGATATCGCAAAGCGTGTTACCGCAAAGCGTGTTACCGGGTACGGAGTGAACAGTAACAACAGATATAGAAGATGAAAGAAAACGGGAATCACCCCTTGACATCCACAAATCTCATATACTAAAATATTTACCGTATGAGCAAAAATATGATGCCAATTCAAACCGAAAAATGGAGGACCCCCTGTGACAGATTATACAAATGAAATTCAAAAACGACGAACCTTCGCCATTATATCTCACCCTGATGCCGGAAAAACCACTCTGACGGAAAAATTCCTTCTCTACGGCGGAGCCATCAATCTCGCCGGAAGCGTAAAAGGAAAAGCTACTGCCCGCCATGCGGTATCCGACTGGATGGAAATCGAAAAAGAACGAGGAATCTCAGTAACCTCTTCCGTACTCCAGTTCAACTACGATGGCTACTGCATCAACATCCTGGATACTCCGGGACATCAGGACTTTTCTGAAGATACGTATCGAACCCTGATGGCAGCCGATTCTGCTGTGATGGTCATCGATGCATCCAAAGGAGTGGAGGCGCAGACCAGAAAACTCTTCAAAGTCTGTGCCATGCGCCACATCCCAATCTTCACCTTCATCAATAAGATGGACCGTGATGCCAACGATACCTTTGAACTTTTAGATGATATTGAAAAAGAACTCGGTATTCCTACCTGTCCGGTCAACTGGCCGATCGGATCCGGAAAAAAATTCCGTGGTGTCTACGATAGAGATACCAGAAAAGTTCTGACCTTCTCCGATACCATGAAAGGAACCAAAGAAGGCCATATCGAAGAAATTGATGTTGACGATGCAAAAATCGATGAGGTCATGGATCCGGATCAGAAAGAACAGCTGATGGATGAAATCGAACTTTTAGATGGCGCAAGTGCGGAATTTGATATGGAAGCTGTAAGTTGCGGAAAACTTTCCCCGGTATTCTTCGGATCAGCCTGACAAACTTCGGTGTGGAAACTTTCCTGCAGCATTTCCTGACTATGACCACTTCACCGCTGCCAAGAACGGCAGACTGTGGTGTGATCGATCCGATGACGGAAGATTTTTCTGCATTTGTCTTCAAGATTCAGGCCAATATGAACAAAGCCACAGAGACCGAATCGCATTCATGCTATCTGCTCCGGTAAATTTGATGCCGGAATGGAGGTTTATCATGTACAGGGCGATAAAAAAATGCGTCTGTCCCAGCCACAGCAGATGATGGCACAGGATCGGCACATTGTGGAAGAAGCATACGCGGGAGATATCATCGGTGTCTTTGACCCGGGTATCTTCTCTATCGGAGATACTGTATGTACACCGGGCAATAAATTTGCCTATGAAGGTATTCCGACTTTTGCACCGGAACATTTTGCAAGAGTCCGTCTGTTAGACAGCATGAAGCGAAAACAGTTCGTCAAAGGTGTCAACCAGATCGCCCAGGAAGGAGCTATCCAGATCTTTCAGGAATACATGGGAGGAATGGAAGAGATCATTGTCGGAGTTGTCGGTGTGCTGCAGTTCGACGTGTTAAAATACCGCCTGGAAAACGAATACAACGTAGATATCCGTCTGGAAAATCTGCCATATGAACATATTCGCTGGATCGCAAACAAAGAAGAAATCGATGTGGAAAAACTGACCGGAACCTCAGATATGAAGAAAGTAAAAGATATGAAAGGCAATCCACTGCTCCTGTTTGTAAACTCCTGGAGTGTGGGAATGACACTTGATCGAAACGAGAATCTGCAACTGGAAGAATTCAGTAAAAACTAAGGCAATCCCCCTTTCATTTTATGTAAATTTTTGATATAATAGATATAAATAATGGTTCCTGACTGAAAAATCAGAAAACAGCCGGGAAAACTCTTGATTATAAGGAGGGTTTGAAATGACAGATAATAAAAAAGATATGCGTGATACGTATACCATATATGACGATCAGACTATTGGAAAAGTACAGATTGCAGACGAGGTTGTGGCAATTATCGCAGGCCTGGCAGCTACCGAAGTAGAAGGTGTGGCTTCTATGGCAGGAAATATTACCAACGAACTGGTTGGAAAACTGGGTATGAAAAACCTGTCCAAAGGTGTGAAAGTAGATGTTCTGGAGAACGTGGTATGCGTGAATCTGAACCTGAATCTGGAATATGGATACAGTATTCCGGAAACCTGTAAAAAAGTACAGGAAAAGGTAAAAACAGCCATTGAAAATATGACTGGTCTGGAAGTTTCCGATGTAAACATCAGCATTGCCGGTGTGGCACTGGAAGAGGAAAAATAAAATAGAACGCAGGACGGAAGGAAAGGGGGTCTGGATGAAGGCTCCCTTTTTTACTACTGGCGAATACGAGGAGAAAACCATGGGAAGAAGAGAATTAAGAGAAAGCATTTTTCAGCTGCTGTTTATGACAGAATTTAACGACAATCAGGAGATGGCAGAACAGAAACAACTGTATCTGGAAACAATCGAAGATATTCAGGAAAAAGATCAGAGTTATATTCAGGAAAAATATGAAAAGATCCGTGAAAAACTGCCGGAGATCGATGCAGCACTGAACGAGGCAAGTAAAGGATGGAAAACCAGCCGCATGGGTAAAGTAGAACTTTCTATCCTGCGTCTGGCAGTCTATGAACTGCGTTATGATGACGATGTACCCGGAAAAGTGGCAATCAACGAAGCGGTAGAACTGGCAAAAAAATTCGGCGGCAGCGAAGCTCCGGCATTTATCAACGGTGTACTCGGAAAACTGGCAAAAGAAGCGGATGAGTAACGTATATTCGGTAGAGCAGGTCAACAGATATATTAAAAATATGTTCATCCAGGACTTTATGCTGAGCCGAATCTCGGTAGGCGGTGAGGTGAGCAACTGCAAATATCACAGTTCCGGACATATCTATTTTTCCCTGAAGGATGACAGTGGTTCTCTGGCCTGTGTGATGTTTGCGGGACAGAGAAAAGGACTGGCATTTGCCATGAAAAATGGCGACCGGGTGGTTGTAACAGGCAGCGTGGATGTATACGAGCGGGATGGTAAATACCAGATGTATGCGAGGAAGATCACACTGGAGGGTGCCGGGATTCTTTATGAACGGTTTCTTGCATTAAAAGAAGAACTGGAAGATATGGGAATGTTCGCACCGGAGTACAAACAGCCGATCCCTTCATTTATCAAAACGCTGGGTGTAGTGACGGCACCAACCGGTGCGGTTATTCAGGATATCCGAAATGTAACAGCCCGGAGGAATCCATATGTGCAGATTATTCTCTATCCTGCCAGGGTGCAGGGAGAGGATGCGGCAGAAAGCATCGTGGAAGGAATCGAAGCGCTGGATCAACTTGGTGTGGATGTGATCATTGTCGGCCGTGGAGGAGGATCCATGGAGGATCTTTGGGCATTTAACGAAGAAATCGTGGCAAGGGCGATTTTTAACTGTACCACACCGATCATTTCTGCGGTAGGTCATGAGACGGATGTGACGATCGCTGATTATGTAGCGGATCTTCGAGCACCGACACCGTCGGCGGCAGCGGAACTTGCTGTCTTTGATTATCGCGGCTGGCAGGAAGTGCTCGCAGGTTATGTGCGGAGACTGGAGCTGTCTATGGACAGCAAACTGGAGATGACCAGACAGAGACTGACTGAGAAGGCAGCACGTCTGGCGTATCTCAGTCCTGAAAACCAGATCCGGGAGAAACGGATGTATCTGCTGCGGGCGGAAGAGAAACTTACCGAGCGGATGGAAAAGAAGCTGCAGATGGAGAAAACAAGACTGTATCTGTATGCGGAACGGTTGCGCGGCGTATCTCCACTCGAAAAACTGCAGCAGGGACTCGGCTATATGGAACATGAGGACGGAACCCGGATCTCTTCGGTAAACCAGGTTACGGTGGGAGAACGGATGAAAACTTATGTGAAAGATGGTGTGATCTGGTCGAATGTAGAAAAAACAGAGCATTCGGAGGAGTGGAATGCCAGTAGAGACAAAGAACCGGATAACTGTGAATAGCTGTCACTGACAGGTATTAGAAATAGAAAAGAGACAGAGTATATGCCAAGAAAAACAGTAAGCATGGAAGAGGCGTTTCAGGAACTTGATGCGATCCTGGAAAAGCTGGAAGGAAAAGATATTTCGCTGGAAGATTCTTTTGCCTTATATCAGAAAGGTATGGAACTGGTGAAAACGTGTAACAGTAAGATTGACACGGTAGAGAAAAAAATGATAACCATTACAAAATGATGAAAAATCCCGTAAGGTTGGTGAACAGAGTGAATTTTGAAAAAGAATTGCAGGAAAAGAAACTGGAATGCGAAGACATGATTCGAAAGTATCTTCCGAAAGAAGAAGGCTTTGCCGCACAGCTGGCAGAAGCTATGAATTACAGCATGGAAGCCGGTGGAAAACGGCTGCGTCCGATCCTGATGGGAGAGACATATCGGATGTTTGGAGGAACATCGGCTATCATTGAGCCCTTTCAGGCGGCGATGGAGATGATCCACACATCTTCTCTGATTCACGATGATCTCCCGGCAATTGATAACGATCTGTACCGGCGGGGAAAAAAGACTACCCATGCGGTATATGGGGAAGCACTGGGAATTTTAAGCGGAGATGCATTATTGAATTATGCATATGAGACAGCCAGTACGGCATTTTCCCTGGAGCCGGCGAATCCGGCGATTGGAAAAGCCATGGCATTACTTACGAGAAAAACCGGTATGTATGGGATGCTCGGGGGCCAGAGCGTGGATGTGACCAACGAAGGAAAACCTATGGGGCGTCAGATGCTGGATTATATATATGAAAACAAAACCTCGGCTCTGATTGAGGCTTCCCTGATGGTGGGAGCGATTCTGGCAGGAGCCACAGAGGAAGAGAACGCGCAGATGGAACAGATCGGCAGTAAAGTAGGGCTGGCGTTCCAGATCCGGGACGATATCCTGGATGTGACAAGCACGGAAGAAGAACTGGGAAAACCGATTCACAGCGATGAAAAGAATCAGAAACAGACCTATGTGACACTTCGCGGACTTGAGGGTGCGGCGGAGGACGTGGAGAGAATTTCAGAGGAAGCACTGGAACTTCTGGATACATTTCCTCAGAAAAATGAATTTCTCCGGGAATTGATAGGATATCTGGTGAACAGGAGAAATTAAAAAGGATGAATGCGTATGATACTGGAAAAGATCAAAGAGGCGAATGATGTAAAACAATTATCTCTTTCGGAATGTGAGCAGCTGGCACAGGAAATCCGTGATTTTTTGATCCGGTCGCTCAGTGAGACCGGCGGACACCTTGCATCGAATCTGGGTGTGGTGGAACTGACCATTGCTTTGCACCGATTTTTACATTTTCCGGAAGATAAGCTGGTCTGGGATGTAGGTCATCAGGCTTATACACATAAGATTCTGACAGGAAGAAAAGAACAGTTTGCCACCCTTCGAAAGACGGGTGGCTTAAGTGGATTTCCGAAGAGAAAAGAAAGCGACTGTGATGCGTTTGATACCGGGCACAGTTCTACTTCGATATCTGCAGGACTGGGGCTGGTGCAGGCGAGAGACCTGAAAGGGGAGAACTATCAGGTTGTTTCTGTGATCGGTGATGGAGCGCTGACCGGCGGCATGGCGTATGAAGCGTTGAATAATGCGGCGGAATTAAAGAAGAATTTTATTATTATTCTGAATGATAATGAGATGTCCATTACCCGGAATGTGGGTGGAATGTCCTCCTATCTGGATCATATCCGGATGGCGGCACCTTATACTGAGCTGAAAATGGGCGTAACCAACGCTCTGAAAAAGATTCCCAAAGTGGGAGATGGCATGGTGGATGCACTTCATAAGACAAAAAGCAGCATCAAACAGCTAGTGATTCCTGGAATGCTTTTTGAAAATATGGGACTGACCTATCTTGGTCCGGTGGATGGACACGATATGCGGCAACTGGGAAAAGTGTTGCAGGAAGCAAAACGGAAGCAGGGTCCGGTACTGATCCATGTGCTGACAGAAAAAGGCCGTGGATATGAACCGGCGATGCGCCATCCGGCCAGATTTCACGGGGCAGCACCTTATGAGATAGAGACCGGACTTCCAAAATCGAATGGAAATCCATCCTATACAGATATTTTTTCGACTGTCATGAGAAAATTTGGTGATCGGGAACCGGATGTGGTAGCCGTATCCGCAGCTATGGTACCGGGAACCGGTTTGAAACGGTTCGGTTATATGTTCCCGGAACGATTATTCGATGTGGGAATAGCAGAAGAGCATGCGGTGACTTTTGCGGCAGGACTGGCACTTGGCGGTCTTCGTCCGGTGGTGGCTATTTATTCTTCTTTCCTGCAGCGTGCAGTTGATCAGATCCTTCATGATGTATGTATGCAGAATCTGCCGGTTGTATTTGCCGTGGATCGTGCCGGTCTGGTGGGAAGCGATGGAGAGACCCATCACGGCTGTTTTGATCTGAGTTATCTGTCCATGATGCCGAATATGACGGTCATGGCACCGAAAAACAAATGGGAACTGTCTGATATGCTGAAATTTGCCATCCGTCAGAAGAGTCCGGTTGCCATCCGTTATCCGAGAGGAGAAGCCTATACAGGTCTGGAAGATTACCGTGCCCCGATCGAGATGGGAAAAGCGGAAATTCTGGAAAAAGGAAAAGAAATTGCTATTCTGGCAGTGGGAAATATGGTACGGACAGCCGTACAGGTAACAGAAAATCTTCGAAACTGCGGATATGAACCTACTCTGGTAAACATGCGGTTTGTGAAACCGCTGGATATGGATCTGCTGGAGATACTGAGAGAGGATCACAGTCTGATCGTGACTATGGAGGAAAATGTAAAGTCCGGTGGTTTCGGGGAACAGGTAATGACATATTATGGAAGCAGACTGCACAGTCCGGCAGTTCGGATCGTAGCGATCGAAGACAAATTTGTTCCGCATGGAAGTGTGGAAGATCTGATGCATCAGCAGCAGATGGACAGTGCATCTGTGACAGAGAGAATTCTTCAATGGAAAGAAGAACAACAGAAAAGTACTGAACAATTACCGGAATAGTTACAATGCAGAAATGAGACAGGAGATACAAGAATGAAAGAACGATTGGATGTACTGGTAGTCAGCCGTGGACTGGCACCGTCAAGAGAAAAAGCGAAAGCGATTATTATGGCGGGAAATGTGCTGGTTGACGGACAGAGAGAAGATAAGGCGGGCTCCATGTTTAAAGACACTGTGGAAATCACCGTAAAAGGCCATACGTTACCTTATGTCAGCAGAGGCGGACTGAAACTGGAGAAAGCGATGACACATTTTGGTGTTACCCTGAAAGACAAGGTATGTATGGATGTAGGTGCTTCTACCGGAGGATTTACAGACTGTATGCTGCAAAATGGTGCGGTAAAGGTATATTCTATTGATGTGGGGCACGGACAACTGGACTGGAAACTGCGTAACGATGAACGTGTTGTCTGCATGGAACGGACAAATATCCGCTATGTCGTGCCGGAAGACATTCAGGAATTATCCCAGTTTACCTCGATTGATGTATCCTTTATCTCTCTGACCAAAGTGCTTCTTCCGGTAAGAAATCTTCTGACCGAAGACGGAGAAGTCGTATGTCTGATCAAACCGCAGTTTGAAGCAGGAAGAGAAAAAGTAGGGAAAAAGGGTGTGGTGAGAGATCCGGCAGTTCACCGGGAAGTGATTGAGATGGTAACCGCCTATGCGCAGAGCATCTCTTTTGCACCGTGCCATCTGGAATTTTCTCCGATCAAGGGACCGGAGGGAAATATCGAGTATCTGCTGCACCTGAAGAAACTTCCGGAAGGAGAACACTGCGAAGAAGTACCGTTTAAGATTGATGAAGTAGTGGAGGCAGCACATAAAGAACTGTCCTCAACAACTCCGCATCCGGCACAGAAACGGTAGGAGACAGAAGAGACAGCTGAAAACAGGAAGAGAATATCATGGATAAATTTACGATCATAGCAAACGGAGCGGAAAACAGAAGAGGGAAAAATCAGGCGGTTGCCAGGAAGATTGCGGATTATCTGGAAAAACATCGGAAGGTATGTGTGATTTTACCGGCAGGTGAGAAAAAAGAAGGACAGTCTTACTCCTATACAGACCCGGAGAGGATTCCCGGGGGGACGGAGTGCATCATCGTGCTTGGGGGAGACGGAACGCTTCTTCAGGCGGCCCGGGATGTGGTAGATCTGGAGATCCCGCTGTTTGGTATCAATATGGGTACTCTGGGTTATCTGGCAGAGATCGATCAATATTCCATCTATCCGGCACTGGACCGCTGATGAGTGACCGTTTTACGATTGAAAAAAGAATGATGCTGTTTGGTACGCTGATTCATGAAGGACAGGCAGAGAACAGTGATATCGCCCTGAATGATATCGTCATCAGCAGAGAAGGCTCGTTGCGTGTGGTACGATTTAATAATTATGTCAATGATACCTATCTGAATACGTACAAGGCAGATGGTATCATTATTTCCACACCCACCGGATCTACCGGCTACAGTCTGTCTGCCGGCGGGCCGATCATATCTCCGGCAGCATCCATGATTCTTATGACGCCGCTGGCGCCTCATACCTTGAATACCAGAAGTATAGTATTTGCACCGGAAGATGTGATCGAGGTAGAACTGGGAGAAGGAAAAGAAGGCGGCATCGAAAAAGGAATGGCGTATTTTGACGGGGCAGCTGCGATGCCAATGGTGACAGGCGACCGGATCAGAATTGAGAAGTCGACGAAAGCCACCCGGATCATCAAGATCAATAACATTAGTTTTCTGGAAACTCTTCGGAAGAAGATGCGAAATAATTAGGAGCGAACAATCATGAAGATAGAAAGACATTCCCAGATCATCCGTCTGATCAGTCAGTATGACATCGAGACCCAGGAAGAGCTGGCAGAGAAATTGAATGAAAGTGGATTTCAGGTTACTCAGGCCACAGTATCCAGAGATATCCGGGAGTTGAAACTGACGAAAATATCAAAACCGGGCGGAGGTTCCCGCTATGCGGTGCTGCAGAGCGTGGATCAGGAAATGAGCAGAAAATATACCAATGTGCTGCGTACTTCGTTCCAGTCCATGGATCTGGCACAGAATATTCTGGTGGTAAAGACCGTATCCGGTATGGCGATGGCTGCGGCAGCAGCAGTGGATGAGATGCAGATTCCCGAGATCGTGGGCTGTATCGCAGGAGACAATACACTGATGTGCGTGGCACGAAGTGCGGATGAAGGTCTGGTACTGATGGAAAAGATTCGAAAAATGATTATGTAGACAAGATTTTCAGCAACAGAATGTAACTATGCAGAGGGAAATAACCGGATAGTTACCGAAAATAGACAAAAGTTAGGAAAAAGGAGCAGAATGCTAACATATTTACAATGTAAAAAACCTGGCTCTCATTGATGAAGCAGAAGTAGAATTCGGGCCGGGATTAAATATTCTTACCGGTGAAACAGGAGCCGGTAAATCCATCCTGATGGGTTCCGTAAACCTTGCGCTGGGACAGAAAATGTCCAGAGAGATGCTGCGCGATGAAGAAAAGCCTGCGCTGGTGGAACTGATTTTTCAGGTAGACAATCCAAGATGTGTGGAACGGTTGAAAGAGAAGGAAATCTCTGTGGAAGAAGGGCAGATTATTATATCCAGAAAACTTACCGGGAACCGGAGTATCAGCAGGTTGAACGGTGAAGTATGTACGGCTGCCCAGATCCGGGAGATATCTTCTCTTCTTTTGGATATACACGGACAGCATGAGCATCAGTCTCTGTTATATCAGGATCAGCAGTTAATAATTTTGGACGCCTACGGAAAAGAAGAGATCCGGGAGAAAAAACAGGAAGTCCGGGAGCGTTTTCAGATCTGGAGTCAGAAAAAGAAGGAACTGACTTCCTATCAGCTGGATGAGGAAACCAGAAAACGGGAGATTTCTTTCCTGGAATTTGAACTTCAGGAGATAGAGGAAGCAGGGCTTCGTCCGGGCGAGGACGAAGAACTGGAAAAACAGTATAAAAAAATGTCATCGGGCAGAAATATTCTGGAAGCATGGCAGTCGTCAAAGGGTATACGGGAAATGATAACGGTGCACAGGATTTGGTGGGCCGGGCGGTACAGGAGACAAACCGGATGCTGGGAGTGGATGAATCTCTGCAACAGATTGCCAGTCTGTTACAGGATGTGGAAAGTCTGCTGTCAGATGTGAACCGGGAAGTCAGTGATTATGTGGAAAGTATGACATTTTCTGAAGAAGAATTCTATGAGACGGAGCAGAGACTGAATCTGCTTAACCGTATGAAGGCAAAATACGGTTCTACGGTAGAAGAGATTCTGACATGTCAGGAAGAAAAACAAAAAGATCTGGACCGACTGTATCATTTTGAGCAGTATAAAGAAAAACTGGAAAAAGAGATGCAGAAGGCAGAGACAGAACTGGCATCTGTCTGTGAAGAACTGTCCGAACTGCGTAAAGTTTATGGGAAACAGCTGGAAAGCCGGATTATTCAGGGCTTGCAGGATCTAAATTTTCTGGATGTGAAATTTGAGATTGATTTTGAAACGACAGAGCATTACACGGCAAACGGAAATGACAAAATCTGTTTTACTATTTCCACGAATCCCGGAGAACCGCTGCGACCACTGGCGAAAGTGGTATCCGGCGGTGAACTTTCCCGTATTATGCTGGCAATCAAGACGATTCTTGCGGATAAGGATGAGACGGAGACATTGATCTTCGATGAGATCGATACCGGTATCAGCGGAAGAACGGCGCAGAAAGTGTCGGAGAAGATGGCAGTGATCGGAAGAAATCATCAGGTGATCTGTATTACCCATCTTCCGCAGATCGCAGCGATGGCAGATGAGCATTTTGAGATTGCGAAGAAGACAGACCATCAGATAACAAGAACACAGATCCGTCTGTTGAATGAGGAAGATTCAGCGTTAGAGATCGCAAGGATTCTTGGTGGTGCGCAGATTACGGAACACACGATGGAAAGTGCAAAAGAGATGAAAGAACTGGCACGAAAGAAAAAGGAAGAGATATAAGAAAAAGAAGAAACAAAAGAAACAAAAGGCAGGGGGAATACCATGGAGGGATCCTTAAAAGAAACACCATATGAAAAGCGGATCCAGCGACTGATGACAGGTGAAGACGGGGATCAGTATGGGTTTTATATTAATATTACCGACAATATTGTCCGGGAAGTGAAAAACCCAGAAAAAGCCTGCTGGGAGGATGAAACAGGACGTCCGGGCGGCGTGACGCACTGGCTGCAAAAACAGATTTATCCCTATATTCTGGATAATGAGGAAGAGAAGAAATTTCGCAGAACATTTTTGAAAGAGGAACTATTGCGTATTTTCCAGACGGGGCAGAGGCACATACAGCTTGGATATCGTTTTCGAAAAGGAAAATACATTACCTGTTATACAGTTAATATAGAGATGTTCGAACATCCGGTGGATCACACCGTTGAATGTTGCGCAATCTGGCGAAATGATACGATTCCTTATATTAATCGTGTGATGACTCATATGTTGCTCAGGGATAAATACCGGATGATCGCTGTACTGGATATTCAGGAAAATACAGTATTTGTTCGAAAACATACGTTTGAGAACACGGAAATCCCATGTGACAGTCCGCTGGAGTATGAAGGATTCATCCGTGAACTCAGTGAAAAATGTATACAGGAAAAGAGCAGAGAATGGTTTCGAACCTCTGCCAGTCTGAATACTATGGAAGAAAATCTGCAGGTGGCAGGGACATATTCTTTTACAGTGTACAATGCTGACCGCGGAGTGGAACGATATACCTACCAGTGGCTGGATAAAGAATATCGGGAAGTGCTGATCGCAGTGGAAGACCGGACAGTGGAAATGGAAAAAGATCCGCTTACCGATTATCTGAACCGTGACGGATTTGTCAGAAAGACAGAAGAAATTTTTAAAAAGAATGCAGACCGGTATCAATTTGCGATTATTTATTTTAATATCCGCAAGTTTTCCGGCCTGAATGATGTCTATGGGTACGAAAACGGTGATAGAATCATCCGCTCTTATATGGACCGGATCCAGAACAGTATGCTTCGTCCACTGGCACTGGGGCGTGTGGCTGCAGATCGTTTTCAGGCACTTGTCGATGCAAAAAATCTGAAACCTGCGGCACTGGGAAAACTTCTGCAGTATCAGATGAAAATCGGGGAAGAACAGGTGGAAATATACGGACGCTGTGGTATTTACTATATTCCCAAGCAATGCAAGCTGGATGTTTCTCAGATGTGCGATCTGGCAAAAATGGCCAAAAATAAAATTTCCAATCAATATGTGCAGCCATATGCGATCTATCAGGAAGATATGAAGACAGAATACGAACAGAAGAACCTGGCACTTCTGAATCTGGAAAAGGCATTGGAACAGGAAGAGTTTGTGGTATGTTATCAACCGGTAGTGGAGGGGAAAACAGGACAGATCGTATCGGCAGAAGCACTGGTTCGTTGGAACAGCTCAGGTGAAGAGCCGATGATCCCGTCCGTTTTTGTGCCGGAACTGGAAGAAAGTGGTTATATTACAAAACTGGACACCTATATAGATCAGACGGTCCGCAGGTTCCAGGAAGAACGCTATCACAAAGGGAAACGAATGATTCCGGTAGCGGTCAATCTTTCCCGTATGGATCTGATGAACAGCCGGTTGATGGAGCGGATCTGTACAGAGCTTCAGGAAACAAAAGTACCAAAACAATATTTCCGTTATGAAATTATAGAATCCGCATACACAATTATCAGCAAAGAGGGAGAAGAATTTCTGAAACGTCTGAGAAAAGAGGGCGTTCAGATTTTTCTGGATGATTTTGGAACCGGAATTTCTACATTTGAGACTGTACGGGATTACACCTTCGATGCATTGAAAATGGATATGGGGTTTGTGAAAAAAATCGGAAAGGATCCAAAGAGAGATGCAATTGTAATATCAATTATCGATATGGCACATCGAATGGGAATGAAGGTTGTAGCAGAGGGAATTGAAAATAAACAGCAAAGTGAGTTCTTATGTAACCACGGCTGTGATTATCTGCAGGGATACTATTATTATAAACCAATGTCTGCGGAAGAATTCTCAAAATTGCTGGATAAATAATGAAAAACAACAAAAAACTGCAAGTGTGAAATAAATGGTTTGTCACATACTAACGGAGAAGACAAAACGAAAGGATGTGGCGGAAACTTGCAGGAAAAACAGAAAAAATATCGAAAATTTTTGTGGTACGCTCTGGTGGGGACGCTGCTGAGCCTGTTTATATTAATATATGAAACTATGAAGGATCACATACCGGATGAAATATTTGTCTACGCAGACGAAGAGACGGACTGGGAAACATTTTTTCAGGAACCACTGATTTCTTACGATGATACGGTGGAAGTTTCACAAAATGGGAGTTATCAGATTCGCTGCAAATGGCTGGGAGTGCTGCCGCTGAAAACCATTAAGGTTCATACGGTGGAAAAGCAGGAAGTGCTGGTCAGTGGATCACCTGTGGGGATCTATATGGAGACGAAAGGTGTTCTTGTGATTGACAGTGGTGAGATCACGGATCGGGAAGGAATCCGCAGGACACCGGCAGAACATATTATCCAGTCGGGAGATTATATCTGTGAGATCGATGGGAAAGTACTTACAGGGAAAAGGCAGCTGATGCAGCTGGTAAGAGAGAATCAGGGAGAACCGATGGAACTGCAGGTGATCCGCCACCAGGAGACGATAAAGCTGGAGATGACACCGGTGGAGACGGAAGACGGTTCCTATAAACTCGGTATCTGGGTGAGGGATAATATTCAGGGGATCGGAACACTTACGTATGTGGAGCCGAACGGAACATTTGGAGCACTTGGTCATGGAATCAGTGATGCAGACACGGGAGAAAGACTGGAAATTTCTGACGGTGATCTTTACCGTGCAGATATTCTTTCTATCCGTAAAGGTACAGCCGGTACACCGGGGGAACTTCGGGGCGTGATCAATTACAGGGAAGAAAACCGGATCGGAACGATATGTGGGAATTCTCAGTATGGTATCCGTGGGCAGATGGAACACGGAAAATATACAGAATCCATGAAAAAGATACCGACAGGACTCAAACAGGAGATTCAGACAGGAAAAGCGGAGATCCGCTGTGATATCGGTGATGGAATCCAGGAATATCAGTGTGAGATTCTTGAAATTGACAGCAATGCAAGAGATACCAATAAATGTTTTGTTCTGCGAATCACGGATGATGATCTTCTCTCCCGAACCGGTGGAATTGTCCAGGGAATGAGCGGTTCCCCTGTGCTGCAGAACGGGAAACTGATCGGAGCGATCACCCATGTGTTTGTCAATGATCCGACAAAAGGATATGGAATTTTTATTGAGAATATGATGGAATAGCGGAAAACACAGAGAATACAGAAATTAAGAATACAGAAATATATTAGTTCATGATATAATGAGCGCAAGAGAGCCAGAGGGAGCTTGCTCACTCTTGACGAACGGCGAAATTATGGAGTGATGAAATCACGAAATAATGAGCGTTAGCGAGCGGGAATAAGCGCAGCTTATTCATCGGGGCGGTTGAAAATAAAAAAAATCAGGCGGGGGAAACAGGAAAATGGGACAGAAATTATATTTGGAATGTTATTCGGGAATCAGCGGAGATATGACAGTTGCGGCGCTGTCCGGTCTTATGAAGGATCGGACACCGCTGTTTTGTGTGTTGGACCATATGTCGTTGGAAGGATTTTCTTATGAATTAAAACGGGTGAAAAAGTCCGGGATCGATGCCTGGGATTTCTTGGTAAAACTGGATGCGGAGCATGAAAATCACGATCATGATATGGAGTATCTTCACGGACACAGCCATACGCATGACCATGACCATCATCACGGCCATGAGCATCATCAGGATCACGCAGAAACAGCCGGACATCATCATGATCCGGTGCAGGCGGAAGCGATGCATGCGCAAGAAGAAACTGGACATGAGGAGCATCACCATCATCATCACGAACATCGCGGACTGGGAGATATTTTCCCGATCATTGACCGGTGTGATATGACGGATACGGCGAAAGAACTGGCAAAAGATATTTTCCGGATTCTGGCGAAAGCGGAGGCGAAGGCACACAATGTACCGGAAGATCAGGTGCATTTTCATGAGGTGGGAGCCGTGGATTCTATCGTGGATATTGTTGCAGCTGCGGTCTGTATGGACAGTTTGCAGGTGGATGGCGTGATCGTTCCGTTTCTTTGTGAGGGAAAGGGAACCGTGCGCTGCCAGCATGGCATCCTTCCGGTTCCGGTTCCGGCAGTTACCAATATTATCCAGGACAGCGGTCTGAAACTCAGGATGACACAGATGGAAGGAGAACTGGTAACTCCGACCGGAGCAGCTTTTGTGGCAGCAGTCCGCACAGAAGAAACACTTCCGGAGACATTCCGCATCCTCAATGTGGGAATCGGCGCCGGAAAACGCAAATACGAGTGCCCGGGCATCCTTCGCGCGATGCTGATCGAGACGGAAGAGAAACAGGAAGATAAGATCTGTAAACTGGAAGCCAACATCGACGACAGTACCGGTGAACAGCTTGGCTATGTTCTCGGTGCACTGATGGAAGCCGGTGCAAGAGATGTGCATTACACCCCTGTATACATGAAGAAAAACCGCCCTGGGTGGCAGCTGAATGTGATCTGCATGGAAGAAGACAGAGAAAAACTGGAAAATATCATCTTCCGGGAAACAACGACCATTGGGATCCGCAGACAGAAGATGGACCGGACGGTGCTTCGGAGAAGTAAAAAGACAGTGCAGACACCGTACGGGGAGGCGGAAGTGAAGATCTGTGAGAAAGATGATATGAAAAAAGTTTATCCTGAGTATGAATCGGTGGTTCGGCTCTGCAAGGAGAGTGGGGCGGCGTTTCAGGATGTGTTTGAAAGTGTGAAGCAGGCGATAGAAAAATAGTGCCGAAACCCAGCAAGAGGAAGGCGGAGCCAGGGTGGCACGACACTTTGTGGGAGGTTAGGGGAAGCTTTAAGATCCGACGCTTACGTAGGCTTTCGCGAGGGTCAGCTGACCTCGTGAACTATAGCCGAAGTTAGCGGCTAGCTTAAAGTTGCCCTGCCCACGTCGTGCACCCTGGCTCCGTCTTCCTCTTGCGTCCGTATAGGAACAAACAAAAAAAGAAGCCAACCTTAAAAATAAAAGGTCGACTTCTAAATTTCGATTTTTCAACACTTACGACAGTGCACCCACGTGCTTCTTAATAGCCTCAAAACTCTCCTTACTGATCACGTGTTCCATCTTACAGGCATCTTCTGTTGCGATCTCTTCCGGTACCCCCAGATGCATCAGCCAGGAAGAGAGCAGCTCGTGCCGCTCATAAATCATGTCTGCAATCTCTTTCCCGGATTCTGTAAGATATATGAATCCGGCATCAGTGACTGTAATATGCTGATGTTCTCTCAGGTGCTTCATTGCCACACTTACACTGGATTTTTTATAACCTAATTCAGTGGCGATATCCACGGAACGAACAACAGGAAGTTTTTTACTCAGTATAAGAATCGTCTCCAGATAATTTTCTGCTGATTCATTTTTTGCCATATGATAACCCCCTTCATGAACAATTCCACAAAAAACGACTAAAAGAAAAGCAGCTGTCCAGAAGATCGCATCTGTGATACTAACCACTGAACAGTTACCATCAAGTATATATAAGTATAACATAATTATTACAAGAATTCAACTGACAAACATGTTTTTCTATGGGCAAACGTGTGCATCGCGCAGCGTGTTGCCGGGCACGGAATGAACAGTAACTGTGAGAATACTTGTTGAAAAATAATCCCAATAAGTACTTGACATCTAATGGACATTAGCATATACTAACACCAGTAAGGAACAACAATGTTATGTTCACAATGAAGAAAAGAGGTTGATATGATGCCGTTATCTATGGTAAAACCAGGAGAAACTAACACAATCAAAAAAGTTGGCGGAAAAGAAGAAACAAGAAAATTCCTTGAGAATCTTGGATTTGTAACTGGAGGAGAGGTTACGGTCGTGTCTGAAATCGAAGGAAACCTGATCGTGAATGTGAAAGATTCACGTGTGGCCATCGGAAAAGATATGGCAAACCGCATCATGGTATAAGCAGGCGGATTATCAAGGAAAGAGGGAGAATGTTATGAAAACTCTGAAAGAGATTGCTGTTGGACAGACAGTCACAGTAAAGAGATTGCATGGTGAAGGCCCTGTAAAAAGAAGAATCATGGACATGGGTATCACCAAAGGCGTAAGTGTATATGTACGCAAAGTTGCACCGTTAGGTGATCCGGTGGAAGTAACCGTAAGAGGGTATGAATTATCTCTCGTAAAGCTGATGCCGAAATGATTGAGGTTGAATATTTTTTGCTTGTGCGTTAGCGAAAGCTAATAAAAAGATAGCGCAGACAAAAAATTAGTAGAAATGTATAACAACATTTCAACAAATAAGAAAAAGGAGCAAAAAAATGTCAGTTAAAATTGCATTAGCAGGTAATCCTAACTGCGGTAAGACAACATTGTTTAATGCGCTGACCGGTTCCAATCAGTTTGTAGGTAACTGGCCGGGCGTAACGGTGGAGAAAAAAGAAGGTAAGTTAAAAGGTCATAAAGATGTGACTATCATGGACTTACCGGGTATCTATTCCCTGTCTCCATACACTCTGGAAGAAGTCGTAGCCAGAAACTATCTGATCAATGAAAGACCAGATGCGATCATCAACATCGTAGATGGTACCAACATCGAACGTAACCTGTATCTGTCCACACAGATCATGGAACTGGGTATTCCGGTTGTTATGGCTGTCAACATGATGGATCTGGTAGAAAAAGCGGGTGACAAGATACATACTGACAAACTGAGCAAACTGTTAGGATGCGAGGTTGTGGAAATATCCGCACTGAAAGGCACCGGAATCCAGAAAGCAGCTGAGAAAGCAATAAGTCTTGCAGAGAGAAAGAACGAAGTCACACCGGTACATGAGTTCGACAGTAAAGTGGAAGATGCGATCACGGCTGTAGGAACCATGCTTGGCACGGATATCCCGGAAGCACAGAAGAGATTCTTTGCGATTAAACTTCTGGAGAAGGATGACAAGATCAAAGAACAGATGAAAACTGTTCCGGATGTATCCGCTGAGATCAAAACTCTGGAAGATGCATTCGATGATGATACCGAAAGTATTATCACAAATGAAAGATATGTATATATCTCCTCTATTATCGGAAAATGCGTAACAAAAGGTCAGAAGGGCGGAATGACCGTATCCGATAAGATCGACCGTATCGTAACTAACCGTTGGCTGGCACTGCCAATCTTCGCAGTAGTTATGTTTATTGTTTACTATGTATCTATTACAACAGTAGGTGGATTCCTGACAGACTGGACAAACGATGTTCTGTTCGGTGATATCATTCCTCCGGCAATTGAGAAAGCGCTGGTGGCTGTGAACTGTGCTGACTGGTTACAGGGACTGATCCTTGATGGTATCGTAGCCGGTGTTGGCGCTGTACTTGGTTTCGTACCGCAGATGCTGGTACTGTTTATCTTCCTGGCATTCCTGGAAGGTTGTGGATACATGGCCCGTGTAGCATTCATCATGGACCGTATCTTCCGTAAATTCGGTCTTTCCGGAAATCTTTCATCCCGATGCTGATAGGTTCCGGTTGTGGTGTTCCTGGTATCATGGCATCCCGTACCATCGAGAGCGACAGAGACCGTAAGATGACAATCATGACAACAACATTTGTTCCTTGTGGAGCAAAACTGCCGATCATCGCCCTGATCGCAGGTGCATTCTTTAATAACGCAGGATGGGTAGCATGGAGTGCTTACTTCGTAGGTGTTGCAGCTATCATCTGCTCCGGTATTATCTTAAAGAAAACAAAAATGTTTTCCGGAGAACCTGCTCCGTTCGTTATGGAGCTGCCGGCCTACCATATGCCAACCGTTGGCAATGTACTGAGAAGTATGTGGGAACGTGGCTGGTCATTTATTAAAAAAGCTGGTACAATTATTCTGTTATCTACCATCATTCTGTGGTTCCTGATGAGCTTCGGCTGGGTAGACGGAAAATTCGGTATGCTGGATGCAGAACAGTTGAATGACAGTATTCTGGCATCCATCGGTAACGTGATCGCTCCGATCTTTGCTCCTCTTGGCTGGACAAAAGCCGGTGAAGGATGGAAGATGGCAGTTGCAGCAATCACTGGTCTGATCGCAAAAGAAAACGTAGTAGCTACCTTCGGTATGCTGTTCGGTTTTGCAGAAGTTGCAGAAAATGGTTCTGAGATCTGGGGCAACCTGGCACAGGTTATGACTCCGATCGCAGCATACGGATTCCTGGTATTCAACCTGCTGTGCGCACCTTGCTTCGCGGCAATGGGAGCTATCAAACGTGAGATGAATAATGCAAAATGGTTCTGGTTCGCTATCGGATATCAGTGTGGTCTTGCTTATATCGTATCCCTGTGTATCTATCAGTTTGGTACCCTGTTTACCGGTGGTGGATTCGGACTGTGGACAGTAGTTGCGGTTGTACTGTTGATTGCATTCCTGTACATGCTGTTCAGACCTTATAAAGAAAGTAAATCATTGAAAGTTGCGTAAGAAAAGTCTGATCTGACTTTAAGAAAGGAGACCTTTGCATGGGAACAGTAGTTGTTGGCGCGGTTCTGGTTGGTGTGGTAGCACTCATCGTCCGCAGTATGGTAAAAGATAAAAGGAACGGCAAATCACTGCAGTGCGGTGGTGACTGTGCACATTGCGGAGGACATTGCAGCCATTAAAGGTACTATTTGGAGGTGTTGACATTAATTGCAGAAAGAGCCAAAGAGTATCATAATTTCAAAATTAAGAGAGCGTGGCTGCCGGATCACCCGGCAGCGGCGCATCATCCTTGATATTATTCTGGATGAGGACTGCTCTTGTTGCAAGGAGATTTATTACAAAGCCTGCAAACAAGATTCCAGTATCGGAGCCGCAACCGTGTACCGCATGGTGAATACATTAGAAGAAATCGGAGTGATCAACCGGAAAAACATGTATAAATATACCGGCAGTGATATTGACGAAGAATTAGAATGTGTTCCCTGTTGCAGAATGGAACTGGATGACGGCACGGTGCTTCAGCTTTCTGACAGAAAGTTCCGTCAGGTACTGACCTGTGGACTGGAAAGCTGTGGTTATATGACTGGAAAAAGAATTGTAAAATACACGAACAATCCCGGACAGGCCTCCTAGAGCGTGTCTGGGATTGCTTTGTTATATTGCATAGCAGCAAATGATCCGGCAAAACGGGCTTAATTGAGAAAAATTATCATTAAAGAAGAAATAACTTGAAGATTATTCTAAGACGATATAATAATTGATAAACAAAATTTTCATACACAAAGGAGAGAATATTATGGCAAACATTTTAAAAAATTTCGACGCAAAAAAAACAGGTATTTTCGCAGGTGGTGTCCTGTTTGGCACTGCTGGAATCAAGATTCTTGCCAGCGATGATGCTAAAAAATTCTATGCAAACTGCACAGCAGCAGTGTTGCGCGCAAAATCCTGTGTAATGAAAGTGGTAACATCTGTTCAGGAAAATGCAGAAGATATTTATGCGGAAGCACAGCAGATCAACGAAGAACGTGCAGCAAAAACAGCTGTTGTAGAAGATGAAGATACAGAGGAGACTGCAGAGACAGCAGAAGATTTTACAGAAGAATAAAATGGTAAACTCACACAAGGACAGTGCTATTCAATGAAATTTATAATCAAACATGAAATCAGAGGACGTATGCGTGTTCATCTTCTTCAGAATCGTATGACATTTGAGCAGGCAGATACGTTACTTTATTATCTGAGCAGCCAGAAATTGGTGACAGGAGTGAAAGTCCGTGAGAAAACACAGGATGCCACAATTAATTTTGTGGGAGACCGGGAAGAAGTAATCCGGGCACTGAAAGTTTTCCATTATGAGACAGCCAAAGTACCGGAGACTTATCTGAAAAATTCCGGCCGGGAACTGCAGAATGAGTACTGGGAAAAACTGGTCAATAAAGTGGTTATGCGTATGGGAAGCAAAATGTTTCTTCCGGTATCTGTTCGTTCCGTGATCACTGCAGTCAAATCGGTGAAATATCTGTGGCATGGAGTACGGACGATTGCTAAAGGGAAACTGGAAGTCCCGGTTCTGGATGCAACTGCGATTGGTGTATCCATTTTCCGCGGAGACTTTGAGACCGCAGGATCTACCATGTTTCTTCTGGGAATCGGAGAGATTCTGGAAGAGTGGACCCATAAAAAATCTGTGGATGATCTGGCAAGAAGCATGTCATTGCACGTATCCAAGGTATGGTTGGTGAAAGACGGACAGGAGATTCTGGTGCCGTCAGATCAGATCCGGACAGGAGATGAGATCGTTGTTCATATGGGCAATGTGATTCCTTTTGACGGTGTGGTAACAGCCGGAGATGCTATGGTCAACCAGGCATCACTTACCGGAGAATCGGTTCCAGTTCAGAAGAATGTACAGAAATATGCATATGCCGGAACCGTGGTCGAAGAGGGCGAACTGACATCTGTGTCAAGGAAGTCAACGGTGGAAGTAAGTTTGAAAAGATCGTTACCATGATCGAAGAGTCCGAAAAACTCAAGTCTAATGTGGAAGGAAAAGCAGAACATCTGGCAGACCGTCTGGTTCCGTATACACTGGCTGGCACAGGTCTGACCTATCTGATCACACGGAATGTGACAAAGACACTGGCGGTACTGATGGTAGATTTTTCCTGTGCGCTGAAACTGGCGATGCCGATCAGCGTACTTTCGGCGATCCGGGAAGCAAGTCTGTATGATATCACGGTAAAAGGTGGCAAATTCCTGGAAGCAATTGCAGAGGCAGATACTATTGTATTTGACAAGACCGGTACACTGACCAAGCAGAGCCAACGGTTGCAAAAATCGAAACATTCTGCGATCGTTCTGAGGAAGAACTGCTCCGTATTGCAGCCTGCCTGGAAGAACATTTTCCACATTCTATGGCGAAGGCTGTGGTTGATGCCGCCAAAAAGCGGAATATTTCCCACGAAGAGATGCATTCTAAAGTAGAATACATTGTTGCACATGGGATATCCACAATGATAGATGAACATAAAGTAATCATGGAAGTGCTCATTTTGTCTTCGAAGATGAACATTGTGTGATTCCGGACGGCATGGAAGAAAAATTCGCAGTACTTCCGGAAGAGTATTCCCATCTGTATCTGGCTATTGACGGAAAACTGGCTGCGGTGATCTGTATCCATGATCCGATCCGTCAGGAAGCGTTCCCGGTGATCAATTCTCTGAAACGGGCGGGAATCAGCAAAGTAGTTATGATGACCGGAGACAGCGAACGTACCGCAAGAGCTGTAGCAGCACAGATTGGTGTAGATGAATATTATTCGGAAGTATTGCCGGAAGATAAAGCGGGATTTGTGGAACGTGAAAAAGCAGCAGGACGAAAAGTGATCATGATCGGTGACGGTATCAATGATTCACCGGCTTTGTCAGCTGCAGATGTGGGAATCGCTATCAGTGACGGTGCGGAGATTGCCCGTGAAATAGCAGATGTAACAATCGGTGCGGATAATCTTTACGAAATTGTTACATTAAAAGCAATCAGTAACGGGCTGATGAAACGGATCCACAAGAACTATCGTTCGATTATTTTGATTAATGCCGGACTGATTGCTCTTGGTGTGACCGGTATCATACAGCCAACCACTTCCGCATTGCTGCATAATACTTCTACGCTGGTTATAGGACTGAAGAGTATGCAGAACCTGATCGATTAAGCAAAAAAGGCTGTGAATAAAGGATAATCAATAAAAAGAGAACCGGGGAAAAGATCCGGTTCTCTTTTTTGATGAAAATTCTGTGCATCGCGAAGCGAGTTACTGGGAATGGAGTGAACAATAGCCATTCAGTGAATATTCTGCGAATTATGAGACATACTTCTTGCATTTGCTCCGGGAAAGTGGTAGTATATAAAAAGTAACGAAAATGTTACAAAGCCATTAAAAAACAAAGCAACAAAGGTAATAAAAAGAGAGGTTATACATGAAAAAAAGAGTAGTATGTGCGTTTTTGGGACTTGTAATGATGGTTTCTCAGTCTTTTACGGTTTTTGCGGATACAGAATCAGATATCAGACAGCAGAAAGCCCAGGCAGAGAGCCAGTTAAGTCAGACAAATGATACCATTGCTTCTTTGTCTGAACAGCAGCAGCAGATCCAGTCAGAAATCAATGCTATGGATGCAGATATGGTAGATCTGATGATTCAGATTGATGCTACCAAAACAGACATTGCAAGTACAGAAGATGGAATTGCACAAAAAGAAGCAGATATTACGGAAAAAGAGGGAGAGATTGAGACAACTGCCGGCCAGCTGCAGGATGCAGAGGCAGATCGCGACAAGCAGTATGCGGATATGAAAAAACGTATCCAGTACATATATGAGAATGGTGGAAATGAAGCATGGCTGAATATGTTAAGCGGTGCGGACAGTATCACATCTCTTCTGAATAAAGTGGAATATGCACAGAACATGCATGATTACGACAGGAAACAACTGGAAGCTTTTAAAGAAGTAGTACAGCAGGTGTCCGATCTGAAGGCAGATCTGGAGAATCAGAAAGCGGATCTGGAGACACAAAAGAGTGACCTGGAGACACAGAAAGCATCCCTGGAAAGTCAGCAGGCAGATCTGCAGAGCCAGCAGGCAGACTTACAGGCACAGATGGATGAAAAGAAAGCAACCAGCAGTGATTACGAAGCCCAGATTGCAACAGCCCAGCAGCAGGCAAATGAGATCAGTAATCTGATCAGCCAGCAACAGGCGCAGCTGGATCAGATTGCAGAAGAAAAACGACAGGCCGAAGAAGAGGCGGCAAGACAGGCGGCGGCTGAGGAAGCAGCCCGTCAGCAGGCAGCGGCAGAAGAAGCAGCAAGACAGCAGGCAGCAGCCGAAGAAGCCAGCCGTCAGCAGGCAGCGGCAAGCTCGACAAGTACTTCTTCCGGCAACAGTTCGGCTTCACAGAGCAGCAGAAACAACAGTACAACAAACAACAGTGATGCAGCAACAGGCAGCAGTACTGCAAGTTCCGGCAGCACAAGCACCAATAACAGTACTGCAAGTTCAGACAAAAGCAGTTCGACAGGCAGTTCCGGTTCCGTAAACAGCAGTGGAGCATCCGGCAGTTCTATCGTAGCATATGCAGATCAGTTTGTCGGTAATCCATACGTATGGGGTGGTAATTCCCTGACCAATGGTATTGATTGCTCTCATTTTGTATATCAGGTGCTGAAAAACACCGGTGCTTACAGTGGTGGTTATACCACATCAGCAGGATGGAGAAGCCTTGGTACAGCAGTTTCAAGTTTATCTGAAGCAAGAGCAGGTGATGTGATCTGTTATTCCGGACATGTGGCTATCTACGACGGAAATGGCGGAATCGTGGAAGCGAAAGGAACAAAATGGGGTATCACCCATGACAGAAGTGCAAATTGCAAGACAATCCTTGCGATTCGCCGCTTCACCTGACAAAAACATAGTTTTTGAGTTGCTATTATAATAGGTAGAAACACAGCAAATGTATCAGCAAAAAGAAGAAAAGTGATCAGAATACAAGGTTCGGGTTGCTTTTCTTTTTTTACGTATTTTACTTGCATTTTCAAAATAACGTGATAGAATAGAAGATGAAAAATCAGCACTCGTAAAGACTGAGTGCTAACAAAAGAAGAACAAGGAGGAAACATAATGATTACATTGCCGATTTCTGACCTGTTGTTACTGCCAGGTGTGACATTTTTCTTTAAAAAAGATGTGTTTCCCAGTGGAGAGATAACAGCAGAATCTGTTGGAGAAGATATATTATTTATAATGGAAAAAGAAGAAAAGGAGCAGATGACACCGGATGATTTTTATCCCATTGGTGTGATTGGCACCATCGACAGCGTAGACGAAGAAGGAAATGTACGTGTCAAAGTGAGAGAACGGGTACAGATTTCTGATACTGAGATGGGAAAAGATGGTGTGATTACTGCAGATGCTTCGATTCTTCCGGATGTAGATGATTTTCCGAAAGAAGAAGAGAAAGCATTGTTTGAAAAGATGAAACAGGATATCCTTCGTTTCGTCAAAGGATTCCCATGGGGAGTCTGGGCCCGTGGGGTGATTTTGCACTGGAAGAATGTAGAAGAAATAGGATGTGCACTTTCTTCTTATTTTAATATCACATGGGAAGAGAAATATGGTATCATAGAGACAGATTCCAGAAGAGAACGATGCAAAAAAATTGAGGAAGCTGTTTATGAATTTATGGAGATATTCCATGTAGGCGAAGAAGCTGAAGAAGCACAGAAAGAGATTCATGAACAGGCATACCGGAATCTGCGATTAAAAAACAGATCGAACTGCTGCAACAGCAGCTGGATGAGATGCATCCGGAGAATATATCGGATGTACGTAAATTTGAAACAAAGATTGCACAGTCCGGCATGAATGAAGAAGCCAGGAAAGAGGCTGAGAAAGTTTTGAACCGGATGAAACAGGAAGGAAAAGACAGTCATGAATATGGTATGCTGTATGACTACCTGGATTTTGTAACTTCACTTTCCTGGAAAACAAAAGAACAGTCGGAGATCAATCTGCAGGAAGCAGAGGAGATTCTGGATGAAGATCATTACGGTCTGAAAAAAGTGAAAGAACGTATCATTCAACAGCTTGCTGTGATGGCACTGAATAAAAAACAGTCCGGTTCTATTTTGCTGTTTGTGGGTGCTCCGGGTACCGGTAAAACCAGTATCGGTCAGAGTATTGCAAAGGCACTGCACCGGGAATATGTAAGAATCAGCCTTGGAGGCATCCGGGATGAGGCAGAGATCCGTGGTCACAGAAGAACGTACGTAGGTGCAATGCCTGGCCGGATTATGGAAGGTATGAAACGAAGTAAGGCTCAGAATCCTGTTATGGTGCTGGACGAAGTGGATAAACTGGCAAAAGATTACGGCGGAGATCCGGCAAGTGCCCTTCTGGAAGTGCTGGATCCGGAACAGAACTACAGCTTTACAGATCACTACATGAATGTGCCCTATGATCTGTCAAATGTATTTTTTGTATGTACGGCAAACAGTACGGATACGATTCCGGAACCGCTGTTAAATCGTATGGAAGTGATTCAATTTCCGGGATATACACCACTGGAGAAGTTTCATATCGCAAGAAGACATCTGCTTCCGAAAGCGATGAAAGCGATGGGAATCAAGGCACAGAACCTGAAGGTTACGGATGCTGCCCTGGAGAAAATAATTGCGGAATATACCGCAGAGTCAGGTGTGCGTGGACTAAAGAAGCAGGTGGATGTGATCTGCAGGAATGCTGCGGTCAAACTGGTCCGGGGAGAGCAAAAAAGTATTACTGTCAATGAAAAACGGGTACAGGAATTCCTGGGATCGGGGATCATCCATGATACGATCCTGAAACATCCACAGCCGGGTGTGATGACCGGACTTGCATGGACAAGCGCCGGTGGAGAGATTCTGTTTATCGAGACTTCTTTTACCAAAGGCTCCGGAAAAATCACGATCACCGGACAGCTGGGAGATGTGATGAAAGAATCAGCACAGATTGCGATCACACTGGTGAAAAAACGTCATCCGGACAAAGCCGATTTATTTAAAGAAAATGATCTGCATATCCACGTCCCGTCCGGTGCAGTTCCAAAAGACGGTCCTTCCGCAGGTATCACACTGGTGACGGCACTGACTTCGCTGGTGACAGATACACCGGTGAATCCGGAATATGCCATGACTGGTGAGGTATCTTTACGGGGTGGTGTGATGCCAATCGGTGGTCTTCCTGAAAAACTGATGGCAGCTCAGCGGGCAGGTATCAAAAAAGTATTTATTCCCGCAGAAAATGAGAGAGATCTGGAAGAAGTAGCAGAAGAAGTGAAAGAAAAACTGGAGATCGTCCCGGTAGAAACAGTAGACCAGGTCATGAGACTGGTGTTTGCCTGAATAAACAGGGAAAACAGAACGTATCACAAAGGAAGATCGAGCAGGAAAACAAGGTGAACAAAGAGATGGATATGAGAGAAGTATTGGAAAAAGTAAAACAGGGTGAGATTTCTGTTGAAGAAGCAGAACACTATTTTCGGAAAGCTCCTTTTGATGAGATGGGATATGCCAAACTGGATATGCACCGACAGATCCGTTCCGGTTTTCCGGAAGTGATCTTTTGCAGTGGAAAGGCAGATGCACATCTGGTGCCGATCGTAAAACGGTTATATGAAGCAAATGGAGAGGTATTTGGAACCAGAGCATCCGAGCATCAGTACCAGATACTGAAAGAAATTTATCCGCAGATCCAGTACGATCCGATCTCGCATATCCTGAAAATAGAGAATAAAGAAAAGAAAGAGGGTGTCGGCCTGATCGCTGTATGTACAGCGGGAACAGCTGATATCCCGGTAGCGGAAGAAGCCGCACAGACGGCAGAATATTTCGGAGCAAAAGTAGAACGGATCTATGATGTGGGTGTGGCCGGTATCCATCGTCTTTTTGCAAGGCTGGATGCGATCCAGGATGCAAACTGCGTAGTCGCAGTGGCAGGGATGGAAGGCGCACTGGCAAGCGTGCTGGGTGGTCTGGTGAATAAACCGGTGATTGCCGTACCTACTTCCGTGGGATATGGTGCCAGTATGAATGGAATATCCGCGCTGCTCACGATGATCAATTCCTGCGCCAACGGGATTGCTACGGTAAATATCGACAATGGATATGGTGCCGGTTATATTGCAACACAGATTAACCGGATGGGTGTGAAGGAAAAATAGAATAGACCACACAGCTATGATAAAAGAATAGGATAAAAGAAAAGATGAAAGGAATCGGGAGTCAGATTATTCTGATTCCCCGATTCCTTTCATCTTTTTACGCGAACAACAAGCGGATCCGGGTTGATACTTGTTTAATAAGTACCACTTCGTATCTTTTCACGGTACTGTCTTGGTGTCATGCCGATCTGCTGTCGAAAATGATAGCAGAAAGCAGCGGAATCACGGAAGCCACAGGAATAAGCAATCTCTGTCACGTTATAATTTTGTGTCTGTAAAAGTTTTGCTGCCGCACGGATCCGGTATTGAAGGAGATACTGTTTCGGAGAATCTGCGCTTCCCGCATAAAAAATTTTGTAAAGATAAGTTCTGTCCACGCCGATATAATCTGCTATATTCTGAATCTTAAGATTATAGGAGTAATTATTGCTGATATATTCCAGTGCCTGCTGATAATACTGTTCATTGTGATCATTTCGACCGGAAGTGTCCAGACGGGTCATACAGGAGAGTAGCCGGAGAAAAGCAGATGCCAGTCCCAGTGGATTCTTTTCGGGAGCAAAAAACAGGGCATTCAGCCGGATCATGGGCTGAATACACAGAGCAGAGTCCGTGGTAAAGACAGGGGAAGATTGGAAAATTGTGGAGGAGAGAACCTCTTCCACGCAGCTTCCGTCGAATCCAACCCAGGCATATTCCCAGGGATCTTCTTTGTCTGCCTGATAATAATGGGTCTGCATCGGTTCGATTAAAAAGGCATCGCCGGCAGAAAGCTCATACTTTTTCTCCTGATAGAAGAATTCCCCTTTTCCATGCAAAACAACGTGAAGCAAATAATGGGGGCGGATAGCCGGCCCCCAAAAGTGTCCGGGAGCACATTGCTCCCTTCCGCAATAATAGATACGAAGTGCAGTAGTATTCTCTGTGTTTGAATGTTCCACAGTCATCACGGTCCTCATTTTTATTTATTACGGTGTCCTCTGTATTTTTCTTCACAGTATTTGCAGCGGTATACTTCTTTTTCCGGGTCGGTCAGAATAAAAATCTGATCTAATTCCTGTTCGATTGAAGTGATGCAGCGTGGATTTTTACATTTGATCACGTTTGATCCTGCTTTGGAAGACGAAGTTCTTTTTTGGAGACAATCTTGTCATTCTGGATCACATTGACGGTAATATTATGGTCAATAAAGCCTAAAATATCAAAGTCGAGTGCATCGATCGGACATTCTACCTTTTAAGATGTCTTTTTTTCCCATTTTGCTGCTCTTGGCATTTTGATGATCGCAACCGGGCAGTCGAGCTGGTCTAATTTCAAATCATGATAAATCTGCAGGCTCATGCCTGCCTGAATATGATCAAGGACAAATCCCTCATGGATTCCACTGATATTTAACATTATTCTCCTCCTTATTCAACCTTAATTTCAAGCAGCGTTAAGATCAGCGCCATGCGCACATAGACAGCATACTGTGCCTGTTTGAAATAAACAGCTCTCGGATCGTCATTCTACTTCTACGGAAATTTCGTTGACACGTGGCAGCGGATGTAATACGATCATGTCTTCTGGAGCAAGCTCCATTTTGCTTTGGTTAAGATATAGAAATCTTTTAAGCGGACGTAATCCTCCTCATTGAAGAAACGTTCCTTCTGACTCTGTCATGTAGAGGACATCAAGCTGTGGGATGGCATCCTCTAAACGCTCAACCTCGGTAAAAGGAATATTATTTGCACGCAGGACATCTTCGCGGATGTAACTTGGAATACGCAGTTCTTCCGGTGAGATCAGTACAAATTTAATGCCTGGATAACGGATCAGGGCACTGATCAGGGAATGGACGGTACGGCCAAATTTTAAATCACCGCAGAGTCCGATCGTCATATTGTCAAGACGTCCTTTTAAGGAACGGATGGTAAGTAAATCGGCTAATGTCTGGGTTGGATGCTGATGACCGCCGTCGCCGGCATTGATAACTGGAATTCTTGATTTCTG
>ENA-OQIO01000130-OQIO01000130.1-human-gut-metagenome-genome-assembly--contig:-NODE-130-length-36127-cov-2.839611_pt1 | contig 36127 bp, 37 predicted proteins | sample MGYA00242573_ERZ504737 | MGnify/ENA primary metagenome ERZ504737 (study PRJEB26092, sample SAMD00036203) | human gut metagenome | host: Homo sapiens | study: EMG produced TPA metagenomics assembly of...
GAGAGTTTTGTTTTTTGTGTAATTAACAGATTTTATTTATTAAATTTGATTCTACGGTGCTTTTGTGCTAAACTAATGCTATTATATTGAGGAGGTTCATTTGAACAATTATGAAAATCGCAGTTGTCGGTGCCGGATATGTGGGGTTGTCAAACGCCATTTTACTTGCCCAGCACCATGAAGTCTATTTAATAGATATTATCCAGGATAAAATTGACAAAATTAATCAGCGGATTTCTCCTTTTGCAGATAAAGAAATCGAAGAATATCTTTCCGGTCACCCGTTGCAGTTGACTGCAATAACGGACGGATGTTCTGTCTATAAAGCTGTGGATTATGTCATTATCTCCACACCCACAAACTATGACTCAAAAAAAGATTATTTTGACACCAGTTCCGTAGAACGGGTTGTATCGGATGTGCTATCCTGCGGCTCTAACGCCGCAATTGTCATCAAATCAACGGTTCCTGTCGGATACACCCGCGAGTTAATTGCCAAAATCGGATATGAAAAAATCTTATTTTCACCGGAATTTTTACGGGAAGGCAGAGCATTATACGACAATCTCTATCCAAGCCGGATTATCGTAGGCTGCGACAGTGAACAGCCGGATTTATTAAACTGTGCCAAAAAATTTGCCGGACTGTTAAGCGAAGGTGCAATTAAGACCGACATTCCGGTGCTTTTTACAAAAACAACTGAGGCAGAATCAATTAAATTATTCGCCAATACCTATCTCGCACTCCGCATTTCTTTCTTTAACGAATTGGATACCTTTGCAGATGTGCGCGGATTAAATTCCAAACAGATTATTGAGGGTATCGGACTGGACCCGCGAATCGGCACACATTACAACAATCCATCCTTTGGATACGGCGGCTACTGTCTGCCAAAGGACACCAAACAGCTGCTTGCCAACTACAAAAACGTGCCAAACAACATTATGTCGGCGATAGTTGCCGCCAACAGTACGCGGAAGGATTTTATTGCAGAGCGCATTTTAGATATGAATCCAAATGTTGTCGGACTGTTCCGCCTTGCAATGAAAACCCATTCAGACAACTACCGTCAAAGCTCCATCCTCGGTATTATGGAACGTATCAAGGCGCAGGGAGTGGAAGTTATTATCTACGAACCATCCATTGATACAGATAAGTTCTGTAATTCTAAAGTGATAAAAAATCTGGATGAATTTAAGAAAGCTTCTGACGTCATCGTCACGAACCGCTACGATTCTGTTTTAGACGATGTAAAAGATAAAGTCTATACAAGAGATATTTATCTGCGCGATTAAGAGCGAAAAAATGAAGTATTTTGTCCCGTGTTACTTGACGACAAAAAATACTTCATTTTTTCATTACCGCAGTCGCATCTCCAGTGTCAGCTTATTTTCATGCACTACTGCCTCTGCCAGACTGCCACAAATAACCGGCATGGAAGGCGGGAGGTGTCCGATACTTACGTCCATAATGACCGGCACGTGATATTCCCTTACAATGCCCATCACCGCTTCGTACTGGTCTAAGCCCATCATTTCCTGTCCAAACTGCAACGGACGTCCTATCAGAAATCCCTTGGTATTCTCAAACCAGCCAGCCTGCTTCATATGCCACATGGCACGGCGGATACTCATCACATTCAAATCACAGCTTTCCAGAAACCATAAAATGCCGTCATCACGGTATTTCTTCTGAAACTCTGCCACCTTATCAAACGATGTCCCTGTAAGATTTACAAGGCAGTCCATACAGCCGCCAAGCAGCCTGCCCGATACCCGTGTCTGTGTTGTTACCGTACCGTCCTCACTGTATACCCTCAGTACGGACTTTTCCGTGGCATGATACGGTGCTGTTGGATTTTCTTCGGATTTTAAAGATTCTTTTTCCCATAAATCATAATCCGTTATTGTAATCTTTCTTTCAGGCATTTTTTTCTGTCCATCAGCTGCACTTTCACGTTCTGTTCCGCTGTTACCTGCCGTTTCTTCCAATGTACCCGTCAGTACCCCGAAAGCATCCTGCACTGCCCTGTGCCACGGCTTCATGCCGAATGCACCCGCACATGGCGCATAAAGGGATGCTGTATCTGCCATTGTCGTCTGCAAAAAAGTGAAATTCGTATTGTCCGAATAGCCCGCAAACCACTTCGGCGGTGCTTTTTTTATCGCTTCCCAGTCGATATACGGCAGGATCTCGCACATCAGTTCACCGCCGCCACAAGATAACAGAATATTATTTTCGGGGGTTTCATACATCTGCTGTAATTCTGCCGCACATTTTTGTGGTGTATTACTGATACCAATCCCCTCTGCCGCGTAGCAGTTGTCCAAGCATCGTCTGATAGCCCATTTCATGAAATGCAGCCAGTGCGCTTTCAAATGCACTTTTATACGGTTCAGTGGCACACCCGAAGGACGGCGCCACAAATCCGATTGTTCCGTTTTTCTTTAAATATGCTGGATATCTCATTCTATCTGATCCACTCTTTCTCAATCCGTCCACTCACCAATTTTCGCCGTGTATGTCCAGGAAAGCCTTGCTTTCCTGGACTGTCGGGCGTTCGCCCTATCAGCAGAAACCATCAAAAAGAGCTTTGTGCTAGCACAGCTCTTTTTTCTGCTTTCAGCTGGCACGGCTCATGCTTGCGCACATTATTTCATAAACCCGTTAATAATCTGTTCCTCTGCCTGTGCTTCCGTTAATCCGAGTGTCATCAGCTTGATTAACTGATCACCGGCAATTTTTCCGATTGCTGCTTCGTGTATCAGACTTGCATCCAGATTGTTGGCTTCCAATGACGGAACTGCCTTGACATGACCGTTATCCATCAGAATCGCATCACATTCTGTATGACCATAACATTGATTATTTCCGCAGATATTTGAATTGAACACCTGCTTGGATTCACCCTTGGCAACAGAACGTGAAATCACATTGGCACTGGAGTCTACACCGTTTAACTCTACCGTAAAATTCGTTTCTGCCGTCTGGCGTCCGTGTGTCATAATCTTTTCCTTGATAACAAGCGTTGCACCGTCTGCCAGATCTGCCTTTGTATCGCGCACCGTGAATCCACACCCTTAATCTGGGTCGTTTCCATTTCCATATAGCCGCCGTCTTCAATATGCACAATCGTCGTCGGATTTAGAATACGCTCACCTGCACCATCCCCTTCGCCGTAGTGCTTTTCAATATATTTTACCTTTGCATTTTTACCGATATAAAATGTATGGATTCCGTCATGTTCCGATGTATCTACACCGCAGTTATGAATGCCACAGCCTGCAACAATGGTTACATCTGCACCCTCTCCAATATAAAAATCATTGTACACCATATCCTTTAAGCCGCTTTCGCTTAAAATAACCGGAATATGCACACTTTCATTTTTTGTACCCGGTTTGATAATAATATCAATGCCCGGTTCGTCCTTTTTGGTTACAATATCAATATTAGCTGTTGTATTTCTGCCTTCTAACTGTCCGTTTGAGCGGATATTATATGCGCCTTCCGGCACTTCATGAATGTCCGCAATCTTTTCGAGCAGACTTTTTTGTATCTCGTCCATTCCTACCTCCTATACCAGCTTATTCATCAGTGTTTCACAGGCTTCGGATGAAGCTAAAAGCTTCGGCAGCACTTCCTGTTTCGTTCCCTGTGCCGCCACCTGTCCATCAGATATCACAATAATTTTATCTGCAATATTTAAAATGCGTTCCTGATGGGAAATAATCAGGATTGAACCGTTAATTTTCTCGTGCATACCTTCAAATACTTTAATCAGGTTGTTAAAACTCCAAAGGTCAATCCCCGCTTCCGGTTCATCAAATAATGACAACTTCGTTCCCCGGGCAATAATCATCGCAATTTCAATTCTTTTTAATTCGCCTCCGGATAAAGATGCGTTCACTTCGCGGTTGATATAATCCTTCGCACACAATCCGACTTCTGATAAATATGAACAGGCCTCTGCTACAGAAATCTTTTCACCTTTTGCAAGCGTAATTAAATCCCGTACGGTCAGTCCCTTAAAACGGACCGGCTGCTGAAATGCAAAACTAATTCCTTTATTAGCACGCTCCGTAACGGATAAATCTGTAATATCTTCACCATCCAGTAAAATCTTACCGCTTGTCGGCTTATTAATGCCTGCAATAATTTTGGCAAGTGTAGACTTTCCTCCGCCGTTTGGACCTGTAATTGCTACAAAACGGTCATCTATCTTTAAGCTGATATTCTTTAAAATCTCTTTTCTTGTATTTCCTTCTTCAACAGCATATCCGATATTTTGTAATTCTAACATGTTTCTCCTCATTTCCTGCTTTACATACAATATTTTTTCATAATATTGACAGCATTATTTTCTATCAGTATTTCACAATGTTCCATGATATATGCCGCTGTTTCCTTTTTCGATGAAACATATCCGCCATATTCCGTTAATAAATCGCAGATATACTGATATTTTTCCTGTGCACATCTTGTACGTTCTACAATATAATAAAAACATGCCTGTTCTTTATGCTTATAAAGACTGTTCTTTAATCCCCATGTCTTTGGACAATTCTGTGCAAATTCCTCTACTGCCTGCATTGATGCAAAACGGTAAATGGCAATCATCTGGCCTTCCTGCTGTTTTGCTGTTTTTTTCAGCTTATTTTTAATCTGCTCCTCTAATTTTTCTACCGGAACAAACGGTGCTGACTTGATTGCATCACCGGCATCTTCTTTTTTAATAACATTGCTGCCCGCATCGTGGATATCCGATAAAATCCTGTCTGTCATCATCTTTCCTGCATTTCTAATCATATCGCTGAATTCATCGTGTCCGGACGAAATAGTGAGCAGGATGGTATGATTTGGCTGTGGTGCCAGCTGTAAAGACATCACACCGCCATCCATCATAATGCCAATTGATTTCTGTGCTTCTTCTAATATTACATCGAGCAGTCCGTGAATCTTTTTTGTATCATTTCTAAAAAAATCATCCAGTGAAATATTGTTATCTTCTAAATCATCTTCATCTAATAAACACTGGAATTTCGTATCATCTATTCTTTTAAATTCCATAAAAACTCCATTTCCGGGCAGCATTGCTTCCGCTGCCTGCTGTATACAAAATTATTTTAACACAGAATACAAAACAAAAAAATCCTAAAAATATAAAATTTTTATATTTTTCTGTCAAAACATGTCCCTCGCTCCGTTTTCCGGTTTTTAAAATATTGGCACCCTTGAAAATCTGCATAACTTAAAAAGACGCTGTGCAAAACACAGCCGCCCTGACCTCGTTATGTATTACGATTAGTTATTGATTAACTTATCTGATTCATCATTCCAGCTATAAAGCTTTCTGATTTCTTCACCAACAGCTTCTGATGGATGTTCTGAAGCTAACTTTCTCATAGCCTTGAAGTGAACCTGTCCACCTGCTTCTGACATATCTAATAAGAAGTCCTTCGCAAATGTACCATCCTGGATATCAGAAAGAATTTTCTTCATAGCCTTCTTTGTATCCTCTGTGATAATCTTAGGACCTGTAATGTAATCACCATATTCTGCTGTGTTAGAGATAGAATATCTCATTCCTGCAAAACCTGACTGATAGATTAAGTCAACGATTAACTTCATTTCATGGATACATTCAAAGTATGCATTTCTTGGATCATATCCGGCTTCGCAGAGTGTTTCAAAACCAGCCTGCATTAATGCGCAAACACCACCGCAAAGAACTGCCTGCTCACCAAAAAGGTCTGTTTCTGTTTCTGTTCTGAATGTAGTTTCAAGAACACCGGCTCTTGCTCCTCCGATACCCTGTGCATAAGCCAGTGCCATATCAAGTGCCTTACCTGTTGCATCCTGTTCAACAGCTACAAGACAAGGTGTACCCTTACCTGCCTGATATTCAGAACGTACTGTATGTCCAGGAGCCTTTGGTGCGATCATTGTAACATCTACGCCCTTAGGAGCCTTAATCAGACCAAAATGAACGTTGAAACCATGAGCGAACATTAACATATTGCCCGGTTCAAGATTTGGTTCGATTGATTCCTTATATAACTTAGCCTGTTTTTCATCATTAATCAGAATCATAATAATATCGGCTCTCTTAGCTGCATCTGCTGCTGTGAATACTTCAAAACCCTGCTCCTCAGCTCTCTTCCATGACTTAGAACCCTCGTAAAGACCGATAATGACCTTGCATCCTGAATCCTTTAAGTTTAAAGCATGTGCATGACCCTGGCTGCCATAACCGATAATGGCGATTGTCTTACCGTCAAGTAATGATAAATTACAATCCTGCTGATAAAAAATTCTTGCTTCTGCCATTTTACAATTACCTCCGTATGATAACTAAAATTTTTATTTTAAATTTGCAGCGCCTCTTGCAAGTCCGGTAATACCTGTTCTTGCGAGTTCTGTAATTTTAAAACCATTAAGTAACTCAATAAACGCATTCAGCTTATTCTGTGCGCCAGTCAGTTCAATAATTACCGACTCCGGCGATACATCTACAATTTTTGCACGGAAGACATCACTGATTGCAATAATCTCCTGACGGTGCGCTGCATCACATTCTACTTTAACCAAAACAAGTTCCCTGCACACAGATGCATCCTGTGGAAGTTCCATAATTTCTTTTACATCCACCAGCTTTGTAAGCTGCTTCTGAATCTGCTCTAAAACATCGTCATCCCCGGTAACGGTAACCGTCATGCGGGAATACTTCGGATCCTGTGTTTCACCTACTGTAAGGCTGTCTATATTGTAACCTCTTCTGCTGAATAACCCTGCCACACGCTTAATACGCCGGATGAATTTTCAACAAGAATAGAAAAAACTGCATGTCTCATCTTTTCCCTCCATTTTCAGAACCCTGTCAGAACTTTACTGGCAGTTTGATTTTCCAAATATTGTGGAATTTTGTCACTCATAATATTGTAGCAACTGCTTTGCCACTTGTCAATAAGCAAATGCCCGCCCCGAGCATTTTGCACATTTCCATATCATGTGTAACGGAAATAACCGTTCTGCCTCTCTGCTCCGACAGGATATATTCTGCGGCTTTTTTGCTGTTCCGGCTGTCAAGCCCTGTAAACGGCTCATCTAACAGTACAATCTCACTGTCTGCCGCCATCGCCCGCACCAGTGCCACACGCCGTTTCATGCCGCCGCTGTATTCTCTGACAGGCTTTAAAAAGTGCTTCTTTGGGAAGAAGCTGTAAAAGCTGTTCATATGCACATTTTCCTGCATTCCTGTCTTTTATCACCAGCGCCGTATTTTCAACAGCATTTAAATGTTCTATCAGACGGTTCTCCTGAAAAACCGCCGATACTTTATCAAACCCGGTAATAATACCGGAATCTGCCTTTTCAAGCCCCATAAGCAGTCTTAAAAGCGTTGTTTTCCCTGCTCCGGATTCTCCCATAATACAGGTTATGCCACCCGGTGTAAAAGCATACGAAAAATCCTGCAGAACCACTGCCTGTCCATAACTTTTATATATATGTTCCATCCTCAGCTTCTGCATCTGTCCTGTTCCTTCCCGCTGCCATGTATATCACCTGATATTACCCTGCCGCACTGCCTGATCAGCGCAACAGCCAGCTTCTCAAACAGAAAACTGATGCACATAATCGTAATACTCCACGCAAATAATTCTGGCATCATCAGATACAGTTTTGCATAATACAGCTCTTCCCCGATGGAATTTTTCACCAGTCCGATTACCTCCGCAGACACTCCCGCTTTCCAGCACATGCCTGCTGCCGTTTTGACTGCCGCATTTAGGAACGGCATAATCTGCGGCACATAAATATAACGCACCTTTTTTACCGGTGAAAGTTCAAAAACCGCCGCCATTTCAAGCAGTTTTGTATCCGCTGCACAAGCACCTTCAAGCACTGCCTGATAAACCATTGGAAATACAACCATAAATCCAATCGTAACCGCCGCATTCTGCGAACCGAACCAGATCAGCATCACAATAATAAATGCTGCCACCGGCAGAGCCTTCATCAATAACACCAACGGTTCCAAAAAGGACTGCACACCTTTTTTTACCGCTGCAATACTGCCCAGTACCAGTCCCGCCAGCAGCGCAGCCAAAAAACCGGCACTGATTTTAATAAAGCTGTGAAAAACGACCCGGTAAAATGCACGCGTACAAAGGGCTTTTCCAAGCACTAAAAAACAGTAACAGGACCCGGCAGAAGAAACGCCAGTCCTGTTACACCTGCTTGCAATCTGCCAGATTACCAGCCAAATTCCAATAATTCCTGCTTTTTTATAATAGAAAGCATTCTATTTCTGCTCATAGAATTTTTTATATACATCTGCAATCGCCTTTACTACACTGTAAATCGCCGAAATATCATCCTGACACCACTTTCTGCGGTTTGCACCGAATATATCAAATTCAAAAACTGCCCACAGCTGTCCATTTAACATGCATGAAAACTGCAGCGCCGAACCAATATTATTCTGCTTAAAATGTTCATAAACCTGTGGATACTCAACTGCTATGGATGCAGTATTATTAATCACGTGAATATGATGCTCATCAAAACGTGCAAGATACTTCTCTTCCGACAGACAAAGCTGTGTTCCCGGCTCTTTTTCATAATGCCCCAGCGTTTTCCGGCATTCCATGGACGGTGCCTTATAAATCGTCATGCCATGAATATTCATCTTATCCATAAGCTCCATCAGCACTTCCTCTGCCACATCCATACCGCCGTTGAAAACTTTCAGCATCAGATTCGTTGACAGCTCCACCTTATCAATCGGACGCATAAAATCAACACCCGCTGTCTTTTTATGACAGTATCCGTCTTCTGTCAGCAGATGTCCGTGTTTTTCCTTATCATATACGATAAACCGGTCTTTTCCCTTTTCTTTGGCAATATACAATGCACCGTCTGCGATTTTAAACAGTGTTTCATAATCCGTTCCATCTTTTCCGTACTGGGAAATACCGATGGATGCTGAAAATTCATAATCCGGCTTTTCCTGTGCCAGATCCACTTTCAGCTTTTTGCGGACCGCCTTTAGCAGACTTCTCAAAGTATCTTCTCCGTTTGCTTCTTTTAGCAGTACTAAAAATTCATCGCCGCCGATTCTGCCTACCAATCCACGGTTTGCCACTGCGCGGTTCAGCTCTGTCGCCAGATGCTTAATAACCTCATCACCGAAATAGTGTCCATAGGTATCATTGACCTGTTTAAAGTCATCGATATCCCACACCATCAGATACATACTGTGGTCACAGCCCGCCACATTGGCAAGATTAATCGCTGCCGTTGCTTCATCTGTCACCGTTTTTTTATTCAGGACTCCTGTTGCGGAATCCTGATTGACAACTGCCGAATCCAGTAAAATGTCTGTACCTGTCATACGGTTTCCCTGCTCTGTAATCAATCCTATGGTAAGCACACGTTCTTCTCCATTATAAATGGTCTGTCCCCTGAAACGCAGAACATCCATGCGTTCCCCTTTAGACATCAGTGTTGTACGCAGGGTCGTCGCAAAGCTTTCAGAGCCTGCCTGTATATTATCACAGAGCTGTCTGAATGCCGCCTGCTGTTTTTCATCAATAAAGCCCAGACGCATCATGCGTTCTTCCCATGCTTTTAAATCGTCTTTTTCAATAATCTCAGAACGGTTGTTGACATAACAGTATATTGTAAAAATTCCGGTGTGGTGATTATATTCAAACATTTTATCCTGAATCATATTCATCACTGCACGATATTTCCGGATACGATCCATATACAAACCAAACCTGGCACTGACCAGACAAATATCCTTCAAGTGAATATTGGTCATCTGCTCCGATTTTACCTGTTCATTATTTTTTTCCAGCATAAACCAGCGATATGAATCATTTGCGGTCATACACCGTACAACCGCATAAGCTGCAACATCTTCCGATTCCATAAACGATTCAAAATCCTGACGATCCTTTGGATGTATAAGCATATTAAATGTATAAAGTGTTTTTTCCCCAAACAGCCTGTAAAAACGTTCATCGCCCATTACAACTGCAAAATTATTGCTTAATGTAAAATTTGCCTCCGGTGTTCCACTTTCTGTTTTTCCGTCTATTTCCCCAGACATTTTGACACCCCCTTTGCCACTCATGCGGCTTTAAGATTACATTTTCCCTATAGCCACAGCTTTACGATGCAAATGTCACCTCTAATGCCTGCTGAATATCATCAATAATATCCGCCACATTTTCAATGCCCACTGAAAGACGGATTAAATCCGGCTGAACACCTGCCTCTGCAAGCTGTTCGTCACTTAACTGTCTGTGTGTATGGCTTGCAGGATGAAGAACAGATGTCCTTGCATCCGCAACGTGGGTTACAATGGCAATCATTTTTAAATGATCCATGAATTTCACTGCCGTTGCCCTGTCACCCTTTAAACCAAAGGAAATAACCCACATGTACCATTAGGCATATATTTCTGCTGTAATGCGTGATATTTACTGCTTTCCAGATCTGCGTAATTAACCCATGCCACATGCTCATTGTTCTCTAAAAATTTTGCTACCGCAAGCGCATTACTGCAGTGTCTTTCCATGCGCAGCGCCAGTGTTTCCAGCCCGAGATTAATTAAGAACGCATTTTCCGGTGACTGTACAGACCCCAGATCGCGCATCAGCTGGCTGGTTGCTTGGTAATGTAAGCTCCTTTGCCAAAACGCTGTGTATAAATCACGCCGTGATAAGATTCATCCGGTCTTGTCAGTCCCGGAAACTTATCTGCATATTTTTCCCAGTCAAAATTACCGCTGTCTACGATACAGCCGCCGATTGTTGCTGCATGTCCATCCATATACTTTGTCGTCGCATGTGTCACAATATCCACGCCAAAGTCAAACGCATGACAGTTAACCGGTGTTGCAAAGGTATTGTCTACAATAAACGGTACACCGTTTTTATGGGCAAGCTTTGCAAACTTTTCCAAATCAAGAACAACGAGTGCCGGATTGGCAATCGTTTCGCCAAAAATACACTTTGTATTCGGACGGAACGCCGCCTGAATCTCTTCCTCTGTTGCTTCAGGATCTACAAATGTCACATCAATTCCCAGTTTTTTCATTGTTACACCAAACAGGTTAAACGTACCGCCATAGATGGCTGATGTACTGATAAAGTGATCACCCGCCTCACAGATATTAAACACTGCGTAGAAATTGGCAGCCTGACCGGAGGCTGTCAGCATCGCCGCATAACCTCCCTCTAAATCACAAATCTTTTTCGCAACATAATCATTCGTCGGATTCTGTAATCTTGAATAAAAATATCCTTCCTTTTCCAGATCAAACAATGCACCCATCTCATCACTGGACTCATACTTAAACGTTGTACTCTGGATAATCGGAAGAATTCTCGGTTCTCCATTCTTTGGCTCCCATCCGCTCTGAATACACTTTGTTTCAATTCTGTAATTACTCATTTTCTGTTGTCTGCTCCTTCTCCTGTATTTTTGTCACTCTGACTTTGCGAATCATCTTGTCTGCGACCTCTGCCACATCAAACAGATATCCGCCGCATTCCATTTGAAACTGCTCCTGTTCTTCCGGAATCTTTCCAAGCTTATATATCATATAGCCATTAATTGTATCAATATCTTCACATTCAAAATGAATATTAAACAATTCTTCCAGTTCTTCCAAAGTTGTCTGACCGTCAATCATATACGAACCGTCATCCATACGGCTGATCAGCTCTTCTTCCTCATCATATTCATCCTGAATATTTCCTACAATTTCCTCAAGAATATCTTCCATCGTTACAATGCCTGCGGTCTGTCCGTATTCATCAACAACAACCGCTATATGTACCTTTTTAGATTGCATTTCTTTAAACAACAGACTGATATTTCTTGTTTCAGGTATGTAATACGCATCAAAAAGCACCTGGTCTTTGATTTCTGACAGCTGTTTACAGCGTTTTTGTTCGTCTACATATACTTTTAATAAATCCCGTATATGCAAAATTCCCATAATATTATCAATATCCCCATCTATCACCGGATAACGGGAATAACTTTCATTCATAATGAAATCAAAAGCTTCCTGTACGGTCGCCGTACTGTCAATTGCTGCAATGCTTTTACGGTGTGTCATGACATCCTGTGCCTGTTTTTCACCGAATTCAAAAATATTGTTAATCATCTCGGCTTCATTTTCATTCAGTACACCATGTTCATGTCCTTCATTGACCATGTCTTTGATTTCTTCACCGGTTACATCATCATCTCTTTTCCCTCTTGTTCCAAGCTTACGGAATAAAGCTGAAAGCAGTCCTTCGTTCCCATCCGCGGGGTGCGCATCATTCATTTTAAATTTTCCTTCCTTTATAAATCTCTTTTTGTAAAATTTCTGACATTATACCAGAATCATTATAAATTCGTTAACAATTATATCATATACATCCTTATATAGTCAATAAATACAGCCTGCCAGTCGCGCCATAAGGCGCATTTATTTACGTCCTGCCAGGCTGTTCCCCATTTCAAGACTAATATAAAGTGCCTTATTCACCTGACTGATAATTTCATTGTCTAAATGACACACTTTATCCTTTAATCTTTTTTTATCAATTGTCCGCAGCTGTTCTAAAAGAATCACTGAATCTTTGACAATATCATACCGCATGGAATCAATCTCTACATGGGTAGGCAGCTTTGCCTTGTTCATTTTTGATGTAATTGCAGCACAGATAACTGTCGGGCTGTGTTTGTTTCCTGTATCGTTCTGTATGATAAGCACCGGTCTGACACCGCCCTGTTCCGAACCGACAACCGGTCTTAAATCCGCATAAAAAATATCTCCTCGTCTGATTACCAAAATTATTCACACTCCCCAAAGCACTTTTTGTTTATATGCTTAGTATTTCCAGCTTGCGGGCGTGTATTCATTTTTTATAAATTTTTCAAATTCCAGTTTTCGCGGAAACAGTCATGTGTTCCGATATATTCTCCGTTCAGATAATAGCTGCGTGGAATCCGCTTGCCCAGATCGCAGACAAATTCATAATTAAATGTACCTGCCAGTGCTGCGATTTCTTCCACTGTAATCTCTGCATCACCATCTTTTCCAATCAACGTGACAATATCCGCTCTTGTGACATTTTCAATATCCGTTACGTCTACCATCATCTGATCCATGCAGACCCTGCCGACAATCGGGGCTTTCTGACCCCTGACCAAAACATATCCCTTAGACGATAAAGCCCTTGGATAACCGTCACCATAACCGACTGAAACGGTCGCAAGCTTTGTGGTTCTTGTCGTTGTAAATGTACCGCCGTAGCTGACCTTTTCGCCTGCCGGAATTTCTTTTACCATCGTAATATGGCTTTTTAAATCCAGTGCCGGGAATAATTCCACCTTTTCTTTTTTGACCTCATCTGACGGATACATGCCATACATGGCAATTCCCAGTCTTACCATATCCAGGTCCGCCTGCGGCATATCAATCACTGCCGCACTGTTTGCACAGTGTCTGTATGTAAAATGGATTCCTTCTTTTTCAAGACGTCCTGTAAAATCCGTAAATAATTTAAACTGATGTTCTGCCGATGTCTTGTCAGTTTCATCCGATGCCGCAAAATGTGTAAAAATGCCGTCTGCGGACAATTCCTTTAATGCCGTAATCTGCTTTACAATGGCAATACCATTCTCATCCGGTTCCAGTCCGATTCTTCGCATACCGGTATCAACTTTGATATGGCAGTGTGCCTGTTTTTTCTGCACCCTTGCAGCATCTGCAAGTAATTGTGCCGTTTCCACATCAAATACGGTTGCCGTAATTTCATGGGATACCAGAATATCAAACTCGTACGGATCTACATACCCCAGCACCAGAATCGGCTTTTTCACACCGTTTTCACGCAGATTGACTGCTTCATCAAGTGTTGCCACGGCATAGCCCGTTACTTTTTGCGCAACTGCTTTTGCCACTGCGACATCGCCGTGTCCGTAGCCGTCTGCCTTTACAACTGCAAGTGCGCCCGTATTTTCCTTTGTCAGTGCCTTCAGATTATCAACATTTTTCACAATAGCATCTAAATTAATTTCTGCATATACTCTATAATACTTATTATTCTTCATTTTTCTTTTCCTCAGACTTATGTATTTGCTTCTTAGTATTATACAACAACTTCAAAAAATGTCTAGTTCTCTTTAAGCACATTTGCCACTGCATCTGCAATGTCCATGGCTTTCATGCCTGCATTGCCAAATCTGTCTGCTGCCGCATCGCCTGCCCTGCCATGCAGATAGACCCCCATGCAGATTTTTTCAAAAAATTCGTATGAAGCATTTTCTTTTCCGTTCTTCTGTGCCCGCCCGGCAAGCACGCTCCCTGCAAGAATCCCCGTAAGCGTATCCCCTGCGCCTGCCGTTGACATACCGGAGTTGCCGGAAGTATTAATATAAATGCGGCTACCATCCGATACGACCGTTGCCGCATCTTTTAAAACGCAGATTCCGCGCAGTTTTTGTGCCAGCTCCTTTGCGGATTCACAGGACGTTTCTTTTAACTGAGCGATACTTTTTCCGGACAGTCTTGCTGCTTCCCCCATATGCGGCGTATACACGTACTGCTTGGAGTTGCCTTCATTCTCTGCAATCCCGCTTAACAGTTTTCTGTTTTCAGCAATAATGTTTAATGCGTCTGCATCTAGAAGCACCGGAAGCCTTTTTTCTCTTTTAGGCTGATAGGCTATCATCTCGGCTACAATTTCTTTTGCCGTATCTGATTTGGAAAGCCCCGGTCCTGCCACCACGCAGTCTGCCCAGTCCAGCTCCCCTGCAAGCTTTTCTTTTATATCTGCGGTATCTTTATATGTTACCATAACCGCTTCCGGCACATGCGTTAATACAACGGTACGGTTGTTTTCGTGTGTGAAAACCTTCACAAGTCCGCAGCCGGTACGGTATGCCGCCCTTGCAGAAAGTGCTGCCGCTCCCGCCATATTTTCAGAGCCTGCCACAATCAACAGTTTTCCGTAGCTGCCCTTATTCGTATCCGCCGGACGGTCAAAAAAAGCCGCAATGTCTGTATCTTCCATTGTAAATGCCGCCTGCTCCCAGATTTCTGGAATTGTGCGGACATCGGCAAAACCGGCATTGGCAACACACAGTTCTCCTGCGTATATTCTTCCCGGATACAGGCACAGCCCGCATTTTGCAAAGCCGAAGGTCACCGTCATGTCTGCCCTTACGGCACAGCCCATGACCTGTCCGTCCCCGGCATTAATTCCCGATGGCGTATCTACTGCCACAATCAGGCTTCCCGTATCCTTTGCCGCATTGATTTTTGCAATAATCTGTTCATATCTGCCTGTAATTGTTCTTGATAAACCGATGCCAAAAACAGCATCTATAATACAATTATATTCACCGGCAGGAATGTCGTTCACAAACACAATTCCCAGTTTCTGCAAAATCGCACGCTGCCGATTTAACTCTTCTGTTCCTTTTCCTTCCTCTGCTGTCGTATACACCTCTGCCGAAATTCCACGTTCTGTCAGCTGACGTGCTACCGCCATGCCATCCGCACCGTTATTGCCGCTTCCGCACACGCACAGCACCTTATCCGTCTTTTTAATCTTTTCAAGCACCGCCTCTGTCACACAAAGTGCCGCCCGCTCCATCAAAACCAGTGAAGGAATCCCCACCTCCTGAATCGAATACACATCAATCCTTTTCATCTGCGCACCATTCATTAATTTCTTCATAAACACCCTCCTGCCCTGTAAAACAAAAAGCCGCCATACGGACTTCTTCCCGCACAGCAGCTTTCTTCTATTCGTCATTCTCATTTAACCGGTCTAATTCACTCATGATTTCAGGGCCTAAGATCGCATGCATATAAGAATACATCTGCTCGTTCATATCCTCTTTGTCCTGCTTGACCAGTAAATTTTTCTTAAGTTTAATCCGCGTGTCTTCAATCCATGCTTCCAGCCGCTCCAGGTCTTTATTGTTGCGGTTGATTTTTTCATAACACATTTTGACTGTTTCATAAAAAAGATGCATGTTTGCTATGCGAAGTTTTTTAGGCACTTCGTCCGATTCATCTTCTAGCTGGGAGATTTTATCTCTTGCTTCATAAATCAGCCGCTGGCTTTCATCCATAATTTTCTGCTTTTTCGGATCTTCGTCATTCTGGTTCATATGATTAACAATGCCCCGGAACAATCCTTTTCTAATCTTTTTTACCTGAATCAGTCTTCGTTGACCTGTCCCTGTTTTTTGAGCAGTTCATTGACACGTTTTTCCCAGTAACGGATTTCATCCGTTTTTACAGATTCCGGCACAAGTCTGTACCACCGTTGGTCAAGCGTTAAAATCGGCAGATTTTTCAAAGCCGCATTATCCTTCATTGCCTTATATGTAAGCTGTGCCATCCGCTATTCCCCCTTTGTAAATCTTTTTCTACCGTCCTTCATTTGCAATGGTATACGAAAGGCGCATCAGGCTTTCTGATAAATGTACATTTTCAACAATGACTTCATCCGGAAGATTCAAATCTGTATGGGCAAAATTCCAGATTGCCTTAATTCCGGCATCTGCTACCAGCTTACCGACTTCTTTTGCTGCTTTTTTTGGAATCGTCAGTGCTACAATCTCAATTTCATTTCTCTTAATAAAATCAGAAACGGCATCCATCATCATCACTGGGATTCCACGGATTGTCTTTCCTTCCATCTCCGGATTGTTATCAAAGACTCCTTTAATCACAAATCCACGTTTTTCAAAGTCCTCATAATTGACAATTGCCTGACCTAAGTTACCCGCACCGATAATAATCATATTATGCGGACGGTCAATTCCTAAAATTTTGGCAATTTCATCATAAAGATACTTCACATTATAACCGTAACCCTGCTGTCCAAAGCCGCCAAAATTGTTTAAATCCTGACGAATCTGTGAAGCGGTTACTTTCATCTTTGCACTTAATTCCTTTGAAGATATTCTCTGTACTCCGCTCTCATTCAATTCGCCCAGATATCTGTAATATCGTGGCAGACGTCTGATTACCGCAGCTGATATCTTTTTTGTTTCTTCCATACTCATGTCACCATGCTTTCTTTTCAATGTATCTTCGGATACCAGGGTCAAAAAGTCTGAACCCACATGAGCTTGCTCATATGTGGGTGAACGACCTTGGGACCCGCCCGCTATGAGCATAAAAGTGGGATGAAATCCCACGATATGCGAATAGCGGGCCGGATTGTGAGAGTGCGCAGCACGAAACAATCCGTGATTATTATAATACTTTTTATTATATCACCCCAGCACTCTTTTTGCAATATCTACGGATTCCTTGGCATCCTTTGCATAAAAGTCGGCATGAATTTCTTTGGCATATTCCGGTGTCAGAACCGCACCGCCTACCATAATTTTGCAATCCAGCTCATTTTCATGAAGCAGTTCAATCGTCTTTTTCATGGAAACGAGTGTCGTTGTCATCAGAGCAGAAAGTCCGACCAGCTTGACATCATTTTCACGGACTGCATCAACGACCGCCTGATATTCCACGTCTTTTCCGAGGTCAATCACGTCATAGCCGTAATTTTCAAGCAGAACCTTTACAATATTTTTACCGATGTCGTGAATATCACCTTTGACGGTTGCAATGACGATTTTGCCTTTGCTGACCGGTGCGGCGTTACTCTGCACCATATGTTCACGGATGACTTCAAACGCCGCCTGTGCAACGGAAGCTGCCATAATCAGCTGCGGCAGGAACAGCGTTCCCTTTTCAAAGTCCTCGCCGATTTTATCCAATGCCGGAATCAGCACTTCATTGACAATTACCATGGAGTCATTGTCTTTTAACAGTTCTCTTGTGAGGTTCGCACCCTCATTTTTTAAGCCTGCATAAACCGCATGGAATAACTGCTCTTTACAGTCACCTGCCGGTACAGCTGCCGTCTGTGCACCCGCCGGTGCCGCACTGCCTGCCGCACCTGTGCTTCCCGCTGCCGGTTTTGCCGCCGGATTGATTTTTTCAACCTTTGGCATATTGGCATAGGCTTTAATATAATCCACTGAATTTTTATCAATATTGGCAAGCAGTTTGTAAGCTCTGACCGCCCCCGTCATTTCCGGAATATTCGGATTGATAATTGGAAGGTCTAAGCCGTTTTGCAGCGCCATGGTTAAGAAAATGTGGTTGACTAACACTCTGTTTGGCAGACCGAAGGAAATGTTTGACACGCCCAGTACGGTTTTTAAGCCTAACTCATGTTTTACACGGTAAACTGCATTTAACGTTTCCATAACACCTTCCTGCTCTGCGGAAGCCGTCAGTGTCAGACAGTCAATATAGACATTTTCCTTTGGAATACCGATTGCCTGCGCACGCTCTAAAATACGCTGTGCAATCTTAAAACGGTCTTCTGCCTTTGGCGGGATTCCATTCTCATCCAGTGTAAGACCGACAACTGCCGCACCGTATTTTTTTACAAGCGGAAGCACTGCCTTTAAGGACTTTTCCTCGCCGTTGACCGAATTGACAATCGGCTTTCCGTTGTATACACGGAGTGCCGCATCTAATACTTCCGGAATCGTGGAATCCACCTGTAACGGTACATCAACAATTGCCTGAATAGACTTTACGGCAGAAATCATCATTTCTTTTTCATCAATTCCCGGCAGTCCGACATTAACATCGAGAATATCCGCACCCGCACCAATCTGCTCCAATGCCTGATTTAAAATGTAGTCCATATCGCCGCGCAGCAGGGCTTCCTTAAACAGCTTCTTACCGGTCGGATTGATACGTTCCCCGATGATACGCGGTTCCGTAATTGTCACTGCCTTTGTAGGTGAGCAGACTGTTGCCGGAATTTCCTTTTCATGCCAGAAACCTGCATTGCCATCCGTATGCAGCATTTCGGATACACAGCGGATAAAATCCGGTGTTGTACCACAGCAGCCGCCGAATACTTTAATGCCGTATTTGCGCAGGTTCTTCATCATCTGTGCAAATTCTTCCGGCGATACATTGTATTCATTGGTAACAGGGTCGGGAAGTCCCGCATTCGGTTTCACGATAATCGGCAGGTTTGTCCACTCGGAAAGCTTTGCAACGACCGGCTCTAATTCTGCCGGTCCTAACGAACAGTTGACACCCAGCGCATCTACACCCAGTCCGCTAAGGGTCAGTGCCATGGATTCAATACAACAGCCTGTGAAAGTTCTCTGATTGATTTCAAAAGTCATTGTAACCGCTACCGGTAAATCCGAATGTTCTTTTGCCGCAAGTACCGCCGCTTTACATTCAAGCAAATCGGTCATGGTTTCAAAAACGACAAGGTCTGCGCCTGCCGCGCTGCCCGCTTCGACGATTTCACGGTACATATCATAAGCTTCTTCAAAAGAAAGTGTACCGGTCGGCTCTAAAAGCTGTCCAATCGGACCAACATCTAAAGCGACAAGTGCCTGCGGATTGACGTTTTCACATGCCTGCTTTGCATTTTTAATGGATGCCTTTACAATCTCATCAACACTTTTTCCGCATTCTTCCAGCTTATAACGGTTTGCACCGAATGTGTTGGCATAGATGACATCTGCACCCGCACGCAGATACTTTTCATGAATCCCGACTAAAAGCTGTGGCTGGGTAATACTTAATACTTCCGGTGTTTCGCCCATTTTCATGCCTGCTGCCTGAAGCATTGTTCCCATTGCGCCGTCAAATACAACGTATTCTTTTTTCAAGAGTTCCCTAAAATTTTTATCCATTACAATGACCACCCTTTATTCTGTACTGACATTTTTCTCTCATATTACAGGTCTGACAGCCTCTTGCCACACCTTTTACCGGTTCTTTCGACAGCCCGATAACGGCCGTCACGGACTTTGTCGGAATCAGCATAAATGAACTGCTGACACTTAATCCAATCTGCTTTGGAGCATTGAGCAGTGCCACAAAATCTTTTTGCTGTTCAATCGGCAGATCGCCGTAGCCCAGCCCGAACCGGAACGTCTGATAATACCCTTGTGTCTGTTCTTTTAAAATCTGCTCGAATTTATCACATACCTGCTCGACTGCCACACTTGCAAGGCTGTCCATTACAAATGCTTTCGTAATGTCGGATACCTGTGCAATCCGTAACTGTCTGTCGATTCCGTCCGATATGGTTGCCGCAAAAAATGCTGCCTTTTCACAGCCCTTTAAATGTTTTTTTATGGAATTGCCGCGCAGTATAAAATCCGTGCCTTCCGCACACACGCCCTCCTCACATTCCCTGATGTCAAAAATGCGGTAGACATAACGCGGTCTTGCCTGTGCAAGCACCGTTTTTTCACAGTCTTTCATCAATGCCATAAACGCATCATCCGGAGTCTGCCCGCCGCTTCCAAGATACCGCAGCGCTTCCTGCCTGTTCAGATTGTCTAATTGTATCAGTCTTTCCATATAAAATATTTTCCTATAAATGCTAATATAATGTTATAGCCTTCTTCAAATGAGCCGGCATCGACCACTCCTGTCTTGTATGCGCACCGCCGCCTCTGTAGCCACCGAAACTGACCGCCGGAATTCCCATGGACAGCGGGATATTGCAGTCCGTTGAACACTGCGCGTACCGGCTCTCGACTCGTATACCGGCAGATGACTTCTGCTGCCGTATCCGCAAGGGCCTTTTGTGCCGCTTCGGGTACACCGTTTCCTGTCGGACGGAAACCGGTCAGTTCATACGATATCTGCACTTTGGCAAACCCCTCTGCATTATTAAAAGAATCAAAAATATTGCAGAGCTGTCCGTCAATCTTTTGCAGTGCCTGTGCATCATCGGAGCGCACTTCTGCAAGAAATGTACACTTTTGTGCAATCGTATTGACCGAGGTACCTCCTTCTATCATTCCGACATTATACGTTGTCTGCGTGCCTTCGCAGGGCTTTATGCGGTAAATTTCATGAATAATTTCTGCCGCCGTTTCAATCGCACCTTTTTGTCCGAATGCGTGAAATGAATGTCCGCCCGGCGCCGTCACTGTCACACGGTAGCGTTTTGAGCCGACCGCTTTGACACAAACCGCATCACTGCCTAAATCAAATGAAATAACCTCATCTACCTTATCCTTATAATCCTGCATGAGCTGTCGTGTTCCGCGGCAGTTGCCAAGTCCTTCTTCACCGGTGTCGAAAACGAACAGCAGATTCTTTAAAGGTCTACATTTTTGCCCGATAAGTGTCTTCATTACCGCCATTAAAAAGGCGGCATTGCACGTATCATCGCCAATTCCGGGCGCACTCAGGATGTTTGCATTTTTTACTACAGAAATGTCTACATCTTCAAACACGGTATCCATGTGTGCCATAAGTACGGTATAACCGCCCTCCTGCACCTTCATTTCCACAATGACATTGCCTGCCGCATCTGTAAACGGGTGGTATCCCAATTCCTTTAACCAGTCTGTAATGTATTCTGCCCTTTTCTGTTCCCTGCCTGTCGGCGCCGGAATCTGCACCAGCTTAATCAGCAGTTCTTCAATCTCTGCCGCATTCATGATTTACTTGCGTCTTCCCTTCTTCTTTCTGCCGCCCTGTGCCTTTTCGATATTAATGCTTCTGCCCTTAATCTTAGCATTGGACATTGCCTTTAATACTTTATCGGCATGTTTTGCAGGGACTTCTACAAAGGTATAATTGTCAAGCATGTCAATCGCACCGACTAATTTACCCGGCATACCGCTCTCGCCCGCAATCGCACCTAAAATATTGGCTGGTTTGATTTTATCTTTCTTACCCACATTGATAAACAGACGTACCATGCGGTTATCGTCCTCATACATATCAAAATGGACTTCTTCCACATCATCATCTCTGTCAAGTGAATCGCCAATAACCATTTTTAAAAGCGCCGCCGCCATATCCATTGAAGTATAATCTTCATCATTGACATGATTTTCAACCATTTCTATCATATCAGAAATTCCGCCTTCTGCAATGGTTTCCTTAATTTTTTCAAAAAGCACTTCCAGCTTTGTATTCTTTACATCATCTAATGAAGGAATCGGCTTTGCCTTAATCTTTGTTTTACAGTAATGCTCGATATCCTTTAACTTATAAACTTCTTTTCCTGATATAAATGTCAGTGCCAGACCTTCTCTGCCCGCACGGCCTGTTCTTCCGATTCTGTGTACATAGTATTCTTCGTCCTGCGGTAAATCGTAGTTGAATACAATATCCACGTCATCCACATCAATGCCTCTTGCCGCAACATCTGTTGCAATTAAAATCTCAGTCTTTCCGTTTCTGAAATCTGCCATCACACGGTCACGCTGTGCCTGCTTCATATCGCCGTGGATTCCGTCGCAAAGTATCCTCTGCCCTTTAAATCGGAAATGAGTTCGTCTACCTGACGCTTTGTATTACAGAATACGACAGATAATCTCGGATTATAAATGTCAATCAGTCTGCAAAGCACTTCACATTTGTTCTTCGGGCGAACTTCGTAATAATACTGTTCAATATTTTCTACCGTCAGTTCTTTTCTGACAACTTTAATGACCTGTGCATCATTCTGGAAACGTTTTGCAATATCCATAATGGCTTTCGGCATCGTTGCGGAGAAAAGCACGGTCTGACGGTCCTTTGGTGTATCGGTAAGAATCGTTTCCATATCTTCACGGAAGCCCATGTCTAACATTTCATCGGCTTCATCTAAGATAACCATGGAAACGTGGTCAAACTTTACGGTCTTTCTTCTCATATGGTCCATTACACGTCCCGGTGTACCGACTACAATCTGCACGCCTGCTTTTAATGACTTAATCTGCTTGACAATTTCCTGTCCGCCGTAAACCGGAAGTACCTTAATGTCGCTCATGTACTTGGCAAGCTTTCTGATTTCTTCAGATACCTGCACAGCAAGTTCTCTGGTCGGACAGAGTACGATTGCCTGCACCTTTTTTAAATCCGGGTCGATTTTCTGTAACATCGGAATGCTGTATGCGGCAGTTTTACCGGTACCGGTCTGTGCCTGTCCGACAACGTCCCTACCTTCAAGCACCGCAGGAATCGCATTTGCCTGAATCGGTGATGCTTCCTCAAATCCCATGTCTTCCACTGCTCTTAATATTCTCTCATCGATATTTAATTCTTCAAATTTCATCTATAATCCTCTATCTGTTTCTACTTAATGAATGTGCAACTTTATAAGTATATACTAAGAACGCGTGCAAAGTCAAAATATTTTTACATGACAACCCCTGTCTTTTCATGTATAATAAATGATAAAAGACTTTACGATACGAAAGGAATCTTTGCATTATGATTTTATCATGCAACAACATCACAAAGACTTTCGGAACGGATGCGATTCTTTCCGACTGCTCTTTTCATATAGAAGAACGGGAAAAAGCGGCGATTGTCGGACCAAACGGCGCCGGTAAATCCACTCTTTTAAAAATCATTATGGGCAGGCTTCCCGCAGATGACGGAACGGTCACGATTTCTAAAGATAAGACTTTAGGGTATCTTGCACAGCATCAGAATCTTTCTTCTGACGGTACAATTTATGACGAACTGCTTTCCGTAAAAAAAAGACATTATCGCACTGGAAGAAAAAATCCGTGAAACCGAACAGCAGATGAAAAATGCCACAGGTGAACAGTTAGATACACTGTTAGACCAGTACACCAAAATGAACCACCAGTTTGAACTGGAAAACGGCTATGCGTACCAAAGTGAGATTGTCGGTGTTTTAAAGGGTCTCGGATTTACAGAAGATGATTTCTCCCTGCCTGTCAATACCCTCTCCGGCGGTCAGAAGACGCGCGTTGCGCTTGGTAAGCTTCTGCTTTCCAAACCGGATATTATTTTACTGGACGAGCCGACTAACCACTTAGATATGGAGTCTATCCGCTGGCTTGAAAATTATCTGCTTGGATATAACGGCAGTGTCATCATCGTTGCGCATGACCGTTACTTCCTTGACAGAATTGTCACAAAAATTATTGAAATTGAAAATACACATGTGACGGTATTTTCCGGCAATTATACCGCTTATGCCGACAAGAAAAAGATTCTGCGCAATATGCAATTAAAGGAATATTTAAACCAGCAGCGGGAAATCAAGCATCAGCAGGAGGTTATCACAAAATTAAAGCAGTTTAACCGTGAAAAGTCCATTAAACGTGCCGAAAGCCGTGAAAAAATGCTGGACAAGCTGGAAGTTGTCGACAAACCGGCAGAAATAAACGACAAAATGAATATCGAGCTGAATCCGTCCGTTATCAGTGGCAATGATGTTTTAAGCGTTTCGCATTTAAGCAAAGCATTTGACGACAATACACTTTTTACTGACATCAGCTTTGACATTAAGCGCGGGGAACGGGTTGCCCTGATTGGCAATAACGGTACGGGAAAAACAACGATTTTAAAAATTATCAACGATATTCTGCCTGCCGACTCCGGTGAAATCAAGCTCGGCTCTAAAGTAACGATTGGCTACTACGACCAGGAACACCACGTATTAGACCCGGACAAAACCTTGTTTGACGAATTGCAGGATGCCTACCCGGATTTAAACAATACACAAATCCGCAACACCCTTGCGGCATTTTTGTTTACGAATGACGATGTGTTTAAGTATATCCGTGATTTAAGCGGTGGAGAACGCGGACGTGTTTCACTGGCAAAACTGATGTTATCCAACGCAAACTTTTTAATCTTAGATGAACCAACCAACCATTTGGACATGGTTTCAAAGGAAATTCTTGAAAATGCGTTAAATTCGTATACCGGTACGGTTTTATATGTATCGCACGACCGTTATTTTATCAATACCACGGCAACACGTATTATTGAGCTGGTCGGACAGACAACCGTCAATTACATCGGCAACTACGATTATTATATTGAAAAGAAAGATGCCCTGACAGCCGCCGCGCTTGCCGGCAAACCGGCTGATTCTTCTTCCGCCGTTTCTGCCGCACAAAAAAAACGCCCAGAAGGAATCTGCAAAAGCGGACTGGAAACAATCTAAGGAAGAACAGGCACTGTTAAAGAAGAAAAAAAATGAGCTGAAAAAAACCGAAGAGCGGATTACCGTCATTGAAGACCGCTTAAAAGCAATTGAGGAAGAATCCGCACTTCCGGAGGTCTGTACCGATACGGCACGTCTTTTGGAACTGCACAAGGAAAGCACGAAGCTTTCCGAGGAACTCGATGCGCTGTATGAAAAGTGGGAAGAACTTTCAGAATAGAATGGAGTAATGTGAAAAATCACACTGATGTGCTGATTTTTCACACGGATATTTGTTTCTGAGCAAAAACAAATATCCCTAATGGCAGATGAGAAATCGCCTTTGCGAATTTCTCATCGCCTCTTCGCAACAAGTTGCTTAGAAACGAGAAGTATTATGGAAATTGAACGCAAATATCTGGTATCGGAAGTACCGGCAAATTTAAAGGACTATCACTGCCGTGTCATTGAACAGGGCTACCTTTCAACCCATCCTGTTGTACGGGTCAGAAAAGATAACGATTCCTATTATCTGACCTACAAAGGCAGTGGATGATGACACGCGAAGAATACAACCTGCCGCTGACAGCGGAGTCCTATGAACATCTGCTTGCCAAGGCAGACGGCAATATTATCACCAAAAAACGCTATGAAATCCCGGACGGAACAGGGAAAACGATTGAATTGGATTTATTTGAAGGTGTGTTTTCGGGACTGACACTCGCCGAAATTGAATTTGAATCCATTGAGGAAGCCAATGCTTATATCCCGCCGTCATGGTTTACGAAGGATGTCACCATGGACGCGGCTTATCACAACAGCAATATGAGTAAAAAGGTCGTGACAAAACCATGAAAACAAACTTTAACACAGATGAAATAAAGGTTGTCCTGCACCGCCTGATGTTTGCGGTGACGACTTTTATCAAATGGCTTGCCTGTTCGGTTGTCTGCGGTGTTGTCCTCGGACTTATCGGTACATTTTTTTATAAATTATTGGGACTGGTCACGGTATTCCGCGAAACAAACCCATGGATTTTATTCGGACTGCCGGTTGCCGGACTGCTGATTGTCTTATGCTACCGGCTCGCCGGGGAAACCCGCAATACCGGAACAAACCTTGTCATTACGGCTATCCAGTCCAATGACGAAGTTCCGGTACACGTTGCGCCGTTAATTATTCTTTCCACCCTGCTGACACACCTCTGCGGCGGTTCTGCGGGACGTAAGGTGCGGCACTGCAGGTCGGCGGTTCGCTTGGCAACTTTTTTGCCAAGCTCCTGCACTTTGATGACAAAGACACGCGTATTATGATTATGTGCGGCATGAGCGCCTGTTTTTCCGCTCTGTTTGGCACACCGATTGCCGCTGCCGTCTTTTCGATGGAAGTCATCAGTGTCGGCGTGATGTATTACGCAGCACTTGTACCATGTGTGGTATCTGCACTCACGGCGCAGAGCATTGCAAAATATTTCGGCATTGCCGGAACACATTTTGCACTCGGTGAACTGCCTGATTTTACAATCGCTTCCGGCGGCAAAATGCTTTTAATGTCCGTATTATTTGCCTGCGTAAGTATTCTGTTCTGCGTGGCACTGCATACAGCTTCCAGACTTTATACAACTTATTTTGAAAATCCATTTATCCGCATTTTTATTGCCGGACTTTTGGTGATTGCACTGCGCTTCATCTTTCAGACAACGGACTTTTTAGGCGCAGGTGCGCCTGTGATTGCCTCAAGCTTCACAGCCCGCTGTGCATGGTATGTATTCTTACTGAAAATCCTTTTCACCTCCGTCACGCTCGGCGGTGGCTTTAAGGGCGGTGAAATCGTACCGACACTTTTTATCGGTGCGACACTCGGCAGCTTTTTATCGGGATTTTTCGGTCTGCCTGCGGGGCTTTGTGCCGCCTGCGGCATGGTCAGTGTGTTCTGCGGTGTCACAAACTGTCCGATTACATCACTGATTCTTGCGATTGAAATGTTTGATATGGCGGGCATGAAATACTGTGCGCTCTGTATTGCCGTAAGCTATCTTTTATCCGGCTATTACAGTCTGTACAACAGCCAGAAAATTATGTATTCCAAATACCGTACGGAATTTATCAACCGCAATACACATTAAAATGCATGTTTCATATATGCAAAAACAGCCGTTTACCAGTGCTTTATCCGGCAGGATTTCTGACCGGGTATGTCACCGAAAAAACGGCTGTTTTTATTTATCGTGTTTTTTATCTGAAAATATACCTGCAAATACCTCTATAAATACTGTTTTTACAAATCTATCTATTTTACATAAAAACCGTCATCCGGCATCTGACCGCCTACGGCATTCGGGTTGGCATCGCAAAGTACCTTTAAATACTTTTCAACTTTATCCTGCATTTCCTGTCCTGTAATCAATGTAATATTACACTTCGGAATTGCCTTTTTAGCCACTGCCGCTTTGAAAATATCAAAATCTTCAACGAGCTGTGCCGCACCGTCCACATTGCTGTTTACATACTGAACTGATGATTTATATTCTTTTAAGAAATCATCGACTGCCTGACGGTTGTTTTTATAAAATTCGGTATTCACCACAAGAACGCCTGTAACAACGGTGCTGTCTGAACCGTTTAACTTCTCCCATTCTTCGGTGACATCGAGTGCAAGTCTTGTATCCGGCTGCTGCATTAAAACCGTTGCTGCATACGGCTGTGGGAGCATTGCAATCACTTCTTCCGTGCCTGCATTTGCCATGACTGCCGCTACTTCTGCCGCTTCGGATTTAAATTCGATTGTCACATCACTGTCAGGATTTAATCCGGCACTGCTTAACAGATAACGCAGGGTATACTCCGGTGTCGTTCCCTTTCCCGTTGTATAAACGGTCTTTCCCTTCAAATCTGCAACTGTCTGCACCGAATCGCCTGTATCTAAAATTGATAAAACACCCAGCGTATTAATTCCTAATATCCTGATTTTACCGTTGCTCTTATTATACAGGGTTGCTGCTGCATTACACGGAAGCGCCGCCAGCGCTACATTGCCTTTAATCAGGTCTGCGCTGAATTCATCTGCCGTCGCCGCAATCTGGAATTCATAATCATTTTTAGCAGTCTGCTCTTTGGCATTTTCCATCAGCTGTACCATGCCGATTGCCGTCGGACCTTTTAATGCCGCTACTTTAATCTGCTGTTTCAAAACTGCTGTGGTTTCCGCTGTATTTTCACTGCCTGCCGCTGTTGTCTGCGGATTCTGCACATTTTTTTTACCGCATGCCGCCAGTCCCAAAAGCAGGACTGCACCAAGAAGCAGTGCGGTTACTTTTACGCCTTTTCTCATTTTCTGCTCTCCTTTGCTTGTTTCATCCCTACCTTAGCATACTTTTTTATGCAATATCAAGTTGTATAGCACCATTCCTGAACGATAAACTGTAATGTCTGATTTCCCCTGAATTCATTAATATCCGGGTAATACACAATGGAGATTTCTTTTCCGCGAAGCGGCATATCTTCTTCTTCAACCTTAAACTGAATTGCATCAACAACGTGTCCCTGCGTATCTTCCAATTGCATTTTTAATACATTTTTGTTTTTTCCAATCATATTGGCGGAACGCACCGTAAGCTTTCTGTCGGCAAAAACAGGCTTTTCGTTGCCCTTTCCAAACGGCTCTAGTACGCGGAGCTGTTCCACCAGCTTTTTACTTGCATACGAAACCGGCATCGGAACATCAATCCAGGTCACCGGTGTCAGTTCTTTTTCTGTCAACGTCTGCTGGCGGTTGAGTTTCGCACGGAACAAATCAATATTTTCCGTCGGCAGGGATAAGCCCGCCGCCATCGGATGTCCGCCAAATTTTGTAAGCAGTTCCTTGCATTTTGTGATTTCTTCAAACATATTATAGCCTTCAATCGAGCGCCCCGAACCCTTTGCGCCGTCCGCCGCATCGGTAATGACAATCGACGGCTTGTAGAAATGCTCTCTTAAACGGCCTGCGATAATCCCCGCCACGCTCTCATGGCACTCCGGCAGATACACCACCAACACGTTATCTTCATACAAATCCGTTCCTTCGACCATTTCAATTGCTTTTTTCGCTTCCGTATCCGTCATATTTTTGCGTTCTTCATTTAATTCCCGCAATTCCTGTGCCATTTCATGCGCCTTACCGGGTTCGGTGCATAACAATAGTTCAATTGCGCGCTGTGCCGTGTCAAGCCGTCCGCTGGCATTTAAACACGGTCCAATAATAAATCCGATATGATATGCCGATAAATGAGCCGCATCCAGCTCGCAGGCTCCAATCAGCGCCCGCAGTCCGGTATTTTTTGTCGTTGCAATCCATGCCAGTCCCTGTCTTACGATGACACGGTTTTCATCTTTTAAATCCACGACATCGCCGACCGTTGCGATTGCCGCAAGTTCCGTATATTCTTTAAAATCCGTCTTGTCCAGTCCCAGTTTTTCATATAAAATCTGCATGACCTTGTATGCCACAACCGCGCCGCAGATTTTATCAAACGGATATTCACAGTCCGGCTGTTTCGGGTCTACTATTGCATCGGCGCAGGACGTCAGCAGTTTCTTTTCGCCGTTTTCCTCGATAAACGGGATATCGTGGTGGTCGGTTACAATCACCGTAAGCCCGTGTTCCTTTGCATACTGAATCTGTGGAATTGCCGCAATACCGTTATCACAGGTCAGAATCGTATCTTTCCCCTCTGCAGCCGCATTGTCAATTAAATGTTCATTAATCCCGTATCCGTCCGTAATCCGGTGCGGCACAACGTAATCCACGTCTGCGCCAGCCTTTTTTAATGCTTTATAAAGAATTGTAATCGAACAAATCCCGTCAATATCGTAATCCCCGATAATCCGGATTTTTTTATGCTGTGCGATTTTTTCCGTTAAAATATCTACCGCTTTTTGTGCATCCTTTAACAATTCCGGTGCGTGCAGTCCGTCGATACTGCCGTTTAAATACATCTGCATTTCCTCATCGGTGCAGACGTCACGGTTGCGCATAATCCGCGCAATCACCTGGTCAATTCCGTATTTTTGCTCTATCGCCTTAAAATCCGCTTTTTTGGCATATACCAGCCACTTACTTTTCATTTACTCTCCATTCTAAAAAAAACAGGGGACTCTTTATTTAGAATCCCCTGTCAGATTTCTCAAATTTACTTTTACTGCTCAGTGTGTCTTAAACCTGCGCGCCGTCTTCGTAAGTCTTTGCTTTTACAGGCTGTTCATTCACAATACCGCGCTTCTTTCCGCCCATGATATACCACAATGCACTTGTGATACAGATTGACGAATAAGCACCTGCCAGAATACCCACAATCAATGGTGCTGCAAACTCTTTTACAGATGCAACGCCGAAGATTAACAGGCATACCAGCATAATGAGTGTTGTCAGTGTCGTATTGACATTTCTTGTAAATGTATATGTAATTGAAGAATTTACAAGTTCTGTAATATCGGTCTTTGCATTGGCACTCTTTAACTTCTCACGGATTCTGTCAAAGATAATGATTGTACCGTTGATAGAATATCCGACGATTGTCAACATACATGCAATAAACGTTGTTCCGACAGATACTCTTGCCAGTGCATAAAAAGTCAACACAATCAATACATCGTGAATCAGCGCAATAACAGCGGCTGCCGCAAAGCGGATATCACGGAAACGGAACCAGATGTAAATCAGCATACAAATGGTTGCAATAATGACGGATACAAACGCATCACGCTTCGTCGTTGCACTGACAGATGAACTGATTGTATCAGATTCTACAATTGTACCATCCTGAACCGGATACTTTGCAGTTACTGCATTTTCCATTGCTTCACGCTGGTCTAATGTTAAATCCTTTGTCTTAAAGGATACCTTTGTACTGTTCTGTACCTTCTGCTGCTGTACTTCCGTTACATTTGCAGCTGTTTTGATAATCGGAATCATGTCATTTTCGATTTCTGCCTGTGTGTATTCCTTATCAAATGTAAAGGTTGTTGTTGTACCGCCGACAAATTCAAGGCTGTAATTTAAAGTCTTCTTACCGGCTGCGGAAAATGCACCCATACCGATAAATCCTGCCACGATGACAACAATTGAACCGATAAAGCACCATTTTCTGATACCGAGTACGTTAAAGGTCTTTTTATGTACGGTCTTGCCATACCACTTTGGATCGGTAAATCCGAAGTTATAAAGCAGCTTCATAATCACTCTTGTAATTACAAGTGCCGTAAACATTGAAGCTACAATGCCGACTGCCAGTGTCGTTGCAAAGCCCTTAATCGGACCTGAACCGAAAATATAAAGAACAGCTGCGGAAATCAGTGTTGTCACATTACCGTCGACAATCGCTGACAGCGCTTTGCTGTAACCGGTTGTAATGGCACTTTCAACGGCTCTGCCCGCTGCAATTTCTTCACGGATTCGTGTATAAATAATGACATTTGCATCAACTGCCATACCGATACCGAGGATAATACCTGCGATACCCGGCAGTGTCAGTGTCAGATCGTATACGCTTACTAAAATTAATACACCTGCTGTGTAAATCCATAATGCAATCGTTGCGACAACACCCGGAATACGGTAAACTGCAATCATAAATACACATAATAAAACCAGACCGAGAATTGCTGCATAAAGGCTGGTCGTAATCGCATCATGTCCTAACTGTGCACCTACGATGTTAGAACTTACTTCCTGTAAGGTCAGCGGAATTGAACCGATTCTTACGAAAGTTGCCAGTGTGTCGGCTGATTCATAAGATTCCATATTGGTAATGGAAGCTGTTCCGCCTGTGATTTCTGACTGTACAGTCGGTGCACTCTTTACTTCACCATCATATACAATATAAATAATTTTATTTAAGTTTGCCTTAGTGGCTTCGGCAAATTTTGTAGAACCCTCATCTGTAAATGTAAGCTGTACACCAAATGAACTTGATGAGTTTGATGAGGTATCTGTGTATGCCTGGGCGCCCTTCACATCAGAACCGGTAAGCAGCGGTGTGTATTCTTCGCCGTTTGCCCATGCTGCATAGCCGTCTGAATCAAGGAATTCCAATGAACCCGGTGTACCGAGTTCCTGTAAAATTTCGTTGGCATCCGTAACACCCGGAATTTCAACTGTAATACGGTTATCACCGGCTTTATATACCTGTGATTCTGTACTCTTACCCTCTACACGCTTTTGCAGCTTGTAAATCGTATCATCGACATCCTGTGATGTAGGATTGTCTTCCTGAATTTCGTAAGTAATACTTACGCCGCCTGCTAAGTCCAAACCCAGATTGATGTCTTTTGCACTACCTGAACCATTTTCATCAATACCAAAGATAGCAATGAGTGTAAATCCGATTGCCATGGCTGCAATGATGATGGAGTAGCAGACTTTTTTTGTCATGTTATACTTCATTTTTGCGGTTACTCCTTCTCCACATTGTTCATTTTGGTCCGTTTAATCCTCTGCCAGTGCTGCTTTTATCATAATCGCACATTCAATTCTTTTTCTCTGCAATTCACAACCTATATCATAAGCATCGTTGATATTGCCGTGGAAATTGTATGAATTGGCCGCACAGCCGCCGCTGCAGTAAAACTTTGCAAAGCATTTTTTACATTTTTCCTTAGAATAAACATTGCTGTTTTTGAATTCTTCACGGATATCTGTTCTTGTGATTCCTTCATCAACATTTCCCATCAGGAACTTTTCATTTCCAACGACTGATGACATGGATAAAAATCTCCCCACGGGGTCACTGCAAGATACTCACAGCCCGAACCACAGCCGGATAATCTCTTTGCCACACATGGACCGCCGTTTAAATCAATCATAAAATGGAAGAAATTAAAACCGTTGCCGGCTTTCTTTCTCTTAACCAGTTCTTTTGCAAGCATGTCATACTGCTCACAAAGATAAGGAATATCTTCCTCCCTGATTGCATATGAATCTGTCGGCTGTGCAACAACAGGTTCTACGGAAATCTGTTCAAATCCTTCATCTGCCAGATGCAGAACATCTTTTGAAAAATCCAGATTGTTATGCGTAAAGGTGCCTCTTACATAATAATTCATCTGGTTTCTGCTCTCTGCAACTTTCTTAAACTTCGGCATGATAATATCATAAGACTTCCGTGTCCGTTTCTTGTCGGACGCATCAGGTCATTGATTTCTTTTCGTCCATCGATACTTAATACGATGTTGGACATTTCTTTATTTGCAAATTCAAGAATCTCGTCATTTAACAGGATTCCATTGGTTGTAAGCGTAAAACGGAACTTTTTGTTGTTCGCTTCTTCAATACTTCTTCCGTATTCAACAAGCTGTTTTACAACTTCCCAGTTCATTGTCGGTTCTCCACCGAAGAAATCGACTTCCAGATTCTTTCTAGAACCGGAATTGGCAACTAAAAAGTCAAGCGCTTTTTTACCGACTTCAAAGCTCATTAACGCTCTGCGGCCGTGATATTCGCCTTCTTCTGCAAAGCAGTAGCGACAGGCAAGATTACAGTCATGCGCAATATGCAGACAGAGTGCCTTTACAACCGTCGGTCTGTCTTTAAATGCATCGATATAATTTTCATAAATATCTTCTGTAAATAACTGTCCTGCTTCTTTTAACTGTTCTATTTCAGAATAAGCCTCTCTGATATCATTTTCCGGGTACTTGTTTTCAAGTTCCTCAACAATTGTATCAAGCGGCATCTTCTCATAAAGTGCGATGATATCATAAACCATATCATCTACAACATGTACTGAACCACTGTTGACATCCAGCACGATGTTATAACCATTATTTTTATACTGATGTACCATTTCTAATTTTCCATTTCTTTTCTTAATTGCTGTCTGCACAATAATCTTATTGCGAAAGAAAGAGAGTGTTGATAAAACCTTAACACTCTCTTATCAATTACATTAGTTATTCTTGTTCTCGCAGCTCTGATTACCTACTGTGCAAGAAGTCTTGCAGGCTGACTGACATGATGTCTGGCATTCGCCGCATCCGCCGTGCTTCATTGTATCTTTCAATACGCGGTTGCTGATTGTCTTAATATGCTTCACGACAATACCTCCTTTTGTTTATAAACTAACGTTTATTATATCATAGCCTTGTTTTCATTTCAACTGTTTTATATCAGATAAGCCCCATACTGCGTAACAGGTAAATCCAGCCGGTCAGCGTAATAGAGGATAATAACGTCGTAAGTACAATGATACTGGATGCTAACACACCGTCATTGTCCATATTTTCCGACATAATATAGCAGCTCACGGTTGTCGGTGATGCCACCATAATAAGAATTGCCACCAGCTCCTGATTGCGGTATCCCATGGCAACAGCTATCGGCAGGCAGACTGCCGCAATACCGATTAACTTAATAAAGGTTGCAATTACGGTCGGCTTAATCTTTTTAATTGCCTTTCTGCCCTCAAAACCCGCACCGATTACAATCAGCGCTATCGGTGTCGCCGTCTGCGCGATACTTGTCAGCGTCTTATTAATAATCACCGGGAACTGCACATGCAGTAATGAAAACGGCAGTCCCAGTACGATTCCTATAATAATCGGATTTTTTAAGACATTGATAAAGGCTCTCTTAATTACCGCACTGTGTGGCTCTTTCTTGACCGCACTGCCTGTTTTTACCTCCGGGTGTGCTTTTAATGTCAGAATAATGACCGAATAAATATTAAATAACGGAACGGCTGATACAATCATCAACGGTGCCATGCCGGTTGATGAGTACATATTCTGAATAAATGCCATGCCAAGAATTGCCGCACTGCTCCGGCAGGCACACTGCACAAAGCTTCCCTTCTGCGTATCGTCCTTCATCAACAGTTCCGTCACCACCCATATAATTACGAAAAATGCTGTTGTTGCAAGCATACAGTACAGCACAAACCGGATATCAAACTGCGATGTCATGTCTGCACTTGAAATCTGTTGGAATAACAGCACTGGCAGCGCTACATGAAACACATATTTATTCGCCTTACTGACAAAATGTTCATCAATCACACCAAGCTGTTTTATCACCCAGCGACAATCATTACCAAAAAAATCGGCACTGTTGCATTAATACTGTAAATAAAACTATCCATTCTTATCTTTTCTCCCTTTTCACCTTATAATCTGTATTAATTTCTAACGCATTTTACCATATATTGTGATATTTTTTGAGGGAATTGTCAAGAATGATACTGTTTTTACAACAACTATGCCTTTGTTCTGCTCTGTTAAAGTTTTGCGGAGTCTTTACTGTTTCTTTAACTGTTCAATCTGTGCCATGACTGACTGTAATTGCCGCTTCATTGTTTCAATTTCATCTTTTTGTGTGTCAATGGTATTCTGTTTAGCCTCTAGTTCTTCCTTTTGAGTATTAATGGTTGTTTTCTGTTCTTCAAGTTCATTCTTCTGCGTACTGATAGTTGCTTTCTGCTGTTCCAGTTCTCCCTTCTGTGTGTCAATGGTTTCCTGCTTTGCTTCCAATTCTTCTTTCTGAACATCAATCGTATCCTGCATTTCATCTATCATGTACTGCACCGTATTTCTATCCAGTTGAATCAATTCCTTTGAAAACATTTCCATCACCTTTTCCACATTCTGACACATGACATAGATTTCTTCGTACATCTCTTTAAACTCCGGGTACTGTCTGATTAATTCAATGATAATCTCCGGTTCATCTGTACTTAAAAATGTCAGCCACGCTTCTGTTTTATTCCAGCGCCTGTTTGCACTGTTCTTACCGTTGCTCTTACCATCATTGTGGTAGATTCCGCGGAAAATGTCAAGCGGTATAAACACATATTTTTGCAGTAATTCAAGCTCCAATCCCGTGTCTGACTGCTGTTTAAATTTGTGAATGTAATTTTGGGGATATTCGTGAAATTCTTTGATACTTGTTTCAAAGAATACGATCGTATAGACGGATTTTATATCCTTATAACTGAAGCTTTTTTCTTTTCGCCTTTGACCCTTTTATACTGTCTGAGCAGTAAATCCGAGGAATAACAGGCACTTCTCTGTCCCGGAAAGCTATATCCGATTTTCTGGACTTCAACATTGGCAAGACTGTTCTGCTGTTCTTCATCGCATTCCCGA
>ENA-OQIO01000131-OQIO01000131.1-human-gut-metagenome-genome-assembly--contig:-NODE-131-length-36046-cov-2.393023_pt1 | contig 36046 bp, 51 predicted proteins | sample MGYA00242573_ERZ504737 | MGnify/ENA primary metagenome ERZ504737 (study PRJEB26092, sample SAMD00036203) | human gut metagenome | host: Homo sapiens | study: EMG produced TPA metagenomics assembly of...
GTTCGGCAAGGACGAGAACGGCAACGACCTGCCCAAAACGATCATCAGCCGCGAGTATTCCTCCGAGTGGAAGCCCGGTGACGAGCCGTATTACCCCTCAACGATGCTAAAAACGGCGCACTGTATGCCGAGTACAAGAAGCTGGCCGACGCCGAGCCGAAGGTCATCTTCGGCGGACGCCTGGGTGAGTATAAGTATTACGACATGGATCAGGTTATCGCCGCCGTGCTGGACCGCTGCGAAAGCGAGCTGCACTAAAGTACAGCCAAGCGAAAGCACAAAATCCAAAAGGCAGCAAAGCAGACCCCAAAAGCTAAAATCGGGGTTTACTTTGCTGGCCCTTTTTTATTTGCTCAATCCGCTGGCGCCGCTTGCCACAACGCCGCCGTCCATAAGAATGTCTGCTCCGGTCAGGAAGCCCAGCCGCTCATCCAGAAGAAGCGCAAACAAGGCGGCGATTTCTTCCGGCTTTCCGTTGCGCTTGAGAGCAGAGTATTTTTTGAATACATCCGCCTGCCCGCTTTCCAGTGCGCCCATCGGCGTGTCAAAGTTGCCGGGTGTCACACTCAGGCAACGCACATTTTTCTCGCCAAAGCGTGCGGCATCGGTCTTAGCAAACCAAATTACAAAATGCTTGCTGATAGCGTAGGCTAGACCCGGGCGGCGTCCTTAGGGGCGATGCCTGCCCGCGCCACCAGCTTTTTGATGAATTTTTCACGGTCGGTGCGCGCCAGCTTGTACGCACCCTTAGGCATGACAAACTGCGGGGCAAGGTAGGCGCTCATACTGGAGGTGTCGATCACACAGCCGCCCGGTGCCATGACCTCATAAAAGGCATCGTTGATATTCACCGTGCCCAGCGCATTGCCACGCAAAATCTTTTCAGCATCGCCCATGTGAGGGCTGAGGCCCGCAATGTGCAATACCGCTTTTACTTCGCCGCATTCGGAGGCGTGTTTGGCCAGCGCAAAACAGCTTTCACGGTCGGAAACATCACAGCTGAACGCCTCAGCCTCGCCGCCTGCACTGCGTAGATCGTTGACTGCCTTTTCCAGCTTGGACGCCGTGCGCCCCACCAAAATCGTGTAATATCCTTCTTCACAGACGAGCTTCGCCGTGGCAAGCCCCATGCCGCTGCCGCCGCCTGTGATAACACAAACCTTCTTCATGCGATTTTTCCCTCCTGCTTGAGCCATACAGCGAGATCATGCAGTGTTTCCTTGTAGGGACGCGGGGCAAAGCCAAGCTCGTTTTTCGCTTTGGAGCAGTCAAAATGGTTGTTGCGCTCCAGATTGTAAACGGCAAACTCAGTCAGTACAGCAGGCTTACCGGTCTTGGCGGCGCGTGCCTCCATCAACTTGGCGGCAAAATGGGCAAGCGACAGCGGCAGGTAAAACAGACAGCCGCGGCAGCCGGTTTCTGCCTTCAGCATTTCGCAGAGTTCCTTCAGCGAAACCTCGTCATTGGAGAGGATGTAGCACTCTCCCTTGCGCCCGCGGTCAGCGGCGGCAATCGTACCGGCGGCCAGGTCGCGCACATCGACAAGATTGAACGAGCCTGCATACCGATGGGCATTTCACCGTTCAGGATCTGGATCAGCGTGCGGGTCGTCTGCCCGATGGCGGGGTCGTTGGGGCCAAGAATACCGCTGGGATGCACCACGCAGGCATTCAGCCCGTCCGCGGCGGCGTCCAGCACCTTCTGGGTCGCCATTGCCTTGCTGCGGCTGTACCAGCCGACCACGCGATCATCATCGTAGGGAACAAAGCTGTATACCTCGCGGATGCTCTCGCCCTTAGGCAGCTCAGGGATGGCGCCGGTGCTGGAAACATAGACGAACTTTTTACACTCAGGGTGATTTTTGGCGGCGTTCAGCATGTTTTCGGTGCCGCCCACATTGACGGCAATCAGATTTTCACTGTAATTCGGGTTGATCGTCACCATGCTCGCGCAGTGGATGCAGACGGTCTGTGTGCCCGGTTCCACGGCAAAGAATTTCTCGCAGTCCTCGGCACTGCAGAGGTCACCCTCAAAGATTTCGACGCCTTCGGCACAAATTTTACGGCGGGGTCGCCCTTCAGTACAAAAGCGCGCACGGCATCACCGCGCTCCAAAAGCTGTGCGCAGACATTAGTGCCCATAAATCCGGCAGCACCGGTGACAAGATAGATGGTTTTCATAGCTGTATCCTCCGTTTTCCCGCAGGTTGTTTTTTGTTTCGATGCTCCTAAGGATACACCGCCAAAATAAACCTTTGGTAAACGGGAAGGTTTATCTTCCGTTTATCTTTGCGCTGTACTATAATAGAACCAAGGAGGATACACAGATGTTTCGTATTTTGATTGCCGAGGATGACCCCAGCACGGCGCGTCTGCTTGGCGCCATCGTAAAGCGAGCGGGCTATGAGCCGCTGATTGCTGCCGACGGTGTGCAGGCACTGGAAATGCTCGACCACAACCATATAGACCTGCTGCTCTGCGATGTGATGATGCCCCGGATGGATGGCTTTACCCTGACCAGGACCATCCGGGAAAGCGGCAGCATGCTGCCTATTTTAATGCTGACGGCCAAGGATATGCCGCAGGACAAGCACACGGGTTTTATCGTTGGCACTGACGATTATATGACAAAACCGCCGGACCGGCAGGAGCTTGTGCTGCGCATCAAGGCTCTGCTGCGCCGCGCCCGCATCGTGGATGAGCACAGGATCACGATAGGGGATGTCGAGCTGGACTACGATACCCACACCGTGCGGCGCGGCCACGATGCGCAGGTGCTGCCGCCCAAGGAGTTCAACCTTCTATACAAGCTGCTGGCTTACCCGGAAAGGACCTTTACCCGGCTGGAACTGCTGGATGAGATCTGGGGCATGGACAGCGAAAGTGACGACAAAACGGTAAATGTTCACATCAATCGGCTGCGCACCCGCTTTTACGATTGGCCGGAGTTTGAGATACAGACCATTCGCGGCATCGGCTACCGTGCTATAAAGAAGGTGTGATATGGCACAATTTGTAAACAAGCTGCGCGACTGCGTGCGCACCGTAAATTTGACAATGCTGCTGGTGCTGAACCTGTTTTTCATCGTTACACTGAATCTGACCGTTGCGACGGTGCTGGTGGTATTGGAGGCTGACCACGGCTTTTTTATCCAAGACGCAGCGTCAGCATCGGCGGCGCACTGGTTATTTTGTATGCCAGCTGTATTTTGATGGCCATCAGCCTTGTGGTTGCGATTCGCCTTGTGTTAATAAAGCCTATCAAAAACATCATACAGGCGATGAACCGGCTGGCGGCGGGGGACTTCACCGTGCGCCTGCAGCCCGCCGCCCACGGGTATGAGCCACCGAGATCCGGGAGTTCAAAGCAGCCTTCAACAAAGCGGCGGAGGAGCTTTCCGGCACCGAGCTGCTGCGCAAGGATTTTGTAAATAACTTTTCCCATGAGTTCAAGACGCCCATCGTCAGCATCAGCGGCTTTGCTGACCTGCTGCTGGACGAGGATGTCACACCTGAGGAGCAGCGAGAGTATCTGCAAATCATCCGCGATGAGAGCAAGCGGCTGGCACAGCTTTCCGGCAGTGTGCTGCTCTTGAATCGTATCGAGGCACAGAGCATTCTGACCGACTGTACAGACTTTTCGCTGGATGAGCAGCTGCGCCAGTGCATCCTTGTGACCCGGCAAAAGTGGCGCGAGAAGCCGCTGCAGTTTGAGGCCGAGCTGGCCCCTGCACCTACCACGGCAGCGAAGCGCTGGTTAAAGGAGATCTGGCTGAATCTGCTGGATAATGCCGCCAAGTTCAGCCCGGAGAACGGAACCATAAGCGTAACACTGCACTGCGAGCAGGGCAGACCGGTTGTGGCTGTCACTGACCAGGGCTGCGGTATGGACGCCGAGACCTGCTGCCATATCTTTGAGCAGTTCTATCAGGGGGACACCAGCCACAGGACGCAAGGCAACGGCTTGGGCCTTGCCATGGCACAAAAAATAGCCGCCCTGCACGGCGGCGCTGTCACTGTGGACAGCCGCCCCGGCAGCGGCAGCTGCTTTACAGTAGTTTTGCAGTGAATATTGTTTAATGCCTGTTCAGATCGGCCCGTGGGATCACAGCACGATCCCGCCAAAAAAAGCGCCGTCCCTTGCCAAAAGGGACAGCGCACAGTCTGGGCTGTACAACAGCCAAACATATTTATTATACCATTTTTTGCCCGGAGCGGCAAGCTTGAAACTGCACAAATCTTTCGCTGCATCGTTGGCATATCTGCGAATAGACGAATTCCAAGGGCTGTGGTATAGTATAGTCACAGAAAGAAAACAGCCGGAGATAAGGAGCAGACAACTCCAAGAGAAGTTGATCTTCCAAGGAGAAATGTCATAAGAAATCTCCAAAGAAAGCAAGACACCGGCGGTATTTCGTAAGGAAGGAGGCTCAAGCCCAATGGCAAACTTTAAAGATCCTATTCATCACCGGCGGGCCTGGGCCTGCTGAATGAAAAAGCGCCGCATCCGAAGCCGCAGGTCATAACCTGTACAAAGAATATTGAACAAGATGTCAGGCAGCTTACTTTTAAACAGCAGACTCAGGGGCCGTCATCAAAGACCCCCATGCAGCATATAGATCAGGATGAAAGAAGGCTGGTTATCATGACTGGTTCCACGCCACCCAACAGAGGGTATCTGAAATCCACCTGATCCATAAGGAGAAACTCCAATGTACTAAGTGTCAGAGGTTGATCCTCAATCTCAAAGCCTGAATTCTGCAAAGGGAATGATTCCCCATGAAAATAGGAACCAACTCCGAAAAATAACGAATAAAGGTTATGAGGCTATGACTCCAATCATTTAAGTACTGCCGGGGCGAACGAAAAGTTCGCCCCGGTTTTGTTTGTGTCACGGTCTCCGGCTCATGCAGGGCAAGCTCAAGCACCTCAAGGCAAGCGGACTTGCATTTCCTACCGGATTTTGTTACTATTATTATATTTTCGATTATTAACAGGATTAAAGGAGATAAAACTGCATGAGCGTAAAAACAGTTTCATCACAGGCTGATGCTGTCAACCCGCTTGGATATGAAAAAGAAGGCAAGCTGCTTGTCGGCTTTGCCATTCCCTGCATTATCTCGATGCTGGTGACGTCGCTGTACAACATTGTTGACCAGATCTTTATCGGGCAGGGTGTGGGTCTGCTGGGCAATGCTGCCACCAACATTGCGTTTCCTCTCTCGATTGCCTGCACAGCTATTGCGCTGCTGCTCGGTATCGGCAGTGCGACGAATTTCAGTCTCCAGCTGGGTGCAGGCAATGAAAAGCGTTCTGCTGAATATGCAGGCAACGGCCTGTGCCTGATGGCGCTGTTCGGCACTGTGCTGATGGCGGTCACGCTGCTTTTTCTGACGCCGATGCTGAAATTCTTCGGAGCTACGCCGGATGTTTTTCCCTACGCAGAGGCCTACACTCGCATCACAGCGTTGGGGTTTCCGTTCCTCATTATGAATACCGGCATGAGCAAGCTGATTCTGGCAGACGGCAGCCCGCGCTATTCCATGATGTCGATGCTCATCGGCGCACTTATCAATACGGCCCTTGATCCGCTGTTCATCTTCGGGCTGGATATGGGTATGACCGGCGCTGCACTTGCCACGATTCTCGGGCAGATCGCCTCGTTCTGCATCAGTATGCGGTATCTCTTCCATTTTAAATCTGTACCCTTCTCATGGGGCTGCTTTACGATTGACGGTGACAGAACACGCAAGATCTTCAGCTACGGTGCATCTGCCTGCTTCAACCAGATCGCTATGGCTGTTGTCCAGATCGTTTTGAACAACACCCTTGCACATTACGGTGCACTGTCTATCTACGGCAGCGATATTCCTCTGGCCTGCGCGGGCATCATCTCAAAGGTCAACATGATCTTTATGTCCTTTGTCATCGGCATTTCGCAGGGCGTACAGCCGATCATCGGCTTCAATTACGGTGCTGCGCTCTACCGCCGCGTCAAAAAAGAGCTATCTGCTGGCGCTGGCTATGGCTACCGGGCTTTCTCTGGCAGCGTTTGCCTGCTTCCAGCTTTTCCCGCGGCAGATCATCAGTATTTTCGGCACCGGCAGCGAGATGTACTACCAGTTTTCGGAGCGGTACTTCCGCATTTATATGTTCCTGACGCTGATCAACGGCATCCAGCCGGTCACCTCCAACTTCTTCAACTCGATTGGCAAGGCGCGCCTCGGTGTATTCATGTCCCTGACACGCCAGATTTTGTTCCTGCTGCCGCTCATCGTCATCTTCCCGCTCTTTATGGGCATTGACGGCGTCATGTACGCAGGCCCCATTGCGGACGGCGCTGCCGCCATTGTCTGCGGCCTTTTCACCGTGCGTGAGCTGCGGGAGCTGACCCGCTTGCAGCAAAAAACTGAAAAAACGAACTGAGGCACCTGCAAAGCGCCCCCGCATCACTGTGCGGGGGCGTTCTGTCCCGTTACGGCTTTAGCGTATGGGCGATATGACGAAAAAATCTGTGCCCGATTGGCAAAAAGGTAGAAAGTGCAGGAAACCGCTTGAATTGCACCGGTTTCCGCACTACAATGGAAACCGGAAAGCTAAATCTGGTTTCCGCAGGAGGCAAGTGATGGACGAACACAACGAGCTGCGCACAAGACTGCGCGCAGTCGGAATGGAGCTGTTCCGCAGGGACGGGCTGCGCTTTACGATGCAGCAGGCCGCTGCATGATGCACATCAGCAAAAAGACGATCTACGCAGTCTACCCCTCCAAGGAGGCGCTGCTGCTGGATATGGTGGACGATGCGTTTACAAGGATCCACGCCCGCAAGCAGCGCATCCTTGACGGCCCCGGCACCCTGGCTGAAAAGCTGCGGGCGGTCATTATCGCCCTGCCGGAGGAGTACACCGCGCTGGATCTGCAGCAGATGGATCTTTTGGATGAAAAATATCCCAGAGTCGCAGCGCGCGTGCGGGAGCATCTGGAAACCGGCTGGGAGCCTACCTTGGCGCTGCTGGAGCAGGCGATGGGGGAGGGCGTTATCCGTCGGGTATCCCTGCCGGTTCTGCAGCGGATGATCTCCGCTTCCATTGAGGATTTTCTTGCAGACCGCACGCTCGATGCGCAGGGCATATCCTACACGGATGCCTGGATGAGATGATTTCCATTTTACTGGAGGGGTTGTTGGTACGATGAGATACAGTCTTTGCAATCACTGGGAATTTACAGAGCAATGGAGCGATGCCTTCTGTCGGGGTGAACCTGTTGGCTGTCGTCCGGTGCGTCTGCCCCATACCTGCCGGGAGTTGCCGCTCCACTACGCAGACCCCTCTGACTATGAGATGGTCTGCGGTTACCGTCGCACACTGACCGTTCCCGATGCGCCCCGGGTATTCCTGCGCTTTGACGGGGCCGCCCATCAGGCGGAGATTTACCTGAACGGCCAACTGGCCGGGCAGCATCAGGGCGGCTACACCGGCTTCACCATCGAAATTACCGACTTGTGCACCGCGGCAAAGAAAATCTGCTGGCCGTGCGGCTGGATACGCGCGAGGACCCCAGCCTGCCGCCTTCGGCTTTGTCATCGACTACCTGACCTACGGTGGTCTATACCGGGAGGTCTGGCTTGAAACCTCGCCGCAGAGCCGTGTGAGCGATCTTTTCGTGTACACACCGACGCTGACCGAGGCTGCCGTACAGCTGACCGTTGAGGCACCGGAGCAGGCCACAGCGCTGCGCGTCCGGCTCTGCAGCAGTGCGGGCGAAACGCTGGTGTGCCGCCAGCTGCCCCCGGCAGAATCGGCGGAATGCGTCTTACGTTGCCTGACGCCGCGCCATGGGACACCGAGCATCCGAATCTCTATCGCTGCATAGCAGAGCTGCTCGATGCCGAAGGGCAGGTGCTGCACAGCCGTGAGACCACCTTCGGCTTTCGGACGGCTGTGTTCCGGGCGGACGGCTTTTACCTGAACGGGAAAAAGACCTTTCTGCGCGGGCTGAACCGCCACCAAAGCTACCCCTACATCGGCTACGCCGCGCCGGAAAGCCTGCAGCGGCAGGACGCCGCATCCTGAAAAACGAGCTGCACTGCAATGCGGTGCGCACGAGCCATTACCCGCAAAGCCAGTATTTTCTTGATGAATGTGACCGGCTGGGCCTGCTTGTATTTACCGAGCTGCCCGGCTGGCAGCACATCGGCGATGGGGCATGGAAAGACCGCGCCTGCGCCATGCTGCGGGAGATGCTGCTGCAAAACCGCAATCACCCCAGCATCATACTGTGGGGTGTGCGCATCAACGAGAGCGTGGACGATGACGAATTCTATACGCGCACCAATAAAATCGCCCACGCACTGGATCCGAGCCGGGCGACCTCTGGCGTGCGGTATCTGGAAAAGAGCCATCTCTTGGAGGATGTTTACGCCTACAACGATTTCTCCCATAATGGCTCAAACGCCGGGGCCAAGCGAAAAAAGGATGTAACGCCTGATTTGAGCAAGGCACTGCTGATTTCCGAATGCAACGGGCACATGTACCCCACCAAGCCCTGTGACGATGCCCCGCACCGGCAGGAGCATGCCCTGCGCCATGCGCGGGTGTTGGACGCCGCCTACGCAGATGGAGAGCATGTGGGCTGCTTTGGCTGGTGTATGTTTGATTATGCCACCCACAAGGATTTCGGCTCCGGGGACCGCATCTGCTATCACGGCGTGCTGGACAGCTTCCGCAATCCCAAGCTGGCGGCGTCCGTCTACGCATCGCAGGGCGGGGAGGAGCCGGTGCTGACGGTCAGCTCCACGATGGACATCGGTGACTATCCTGCCGGGCAAATCGGCACGGTCTATGTGTTTACCAACGCCGAGCGGGTGGATCTTTACAAAAACGATGTGTTTGTGACGACCCTGCACAAAAGCGGCTGGACGGCGCTGCCGCACCCGCCGCTGGCCGTGGATGACACAATCGGTGTCCTGCTTGAAACGCAGGAGCATTTTGACAAAGCCAAGCCGATACGCTGCGCGACTGTCTGCTTGCAGCCGGGCGCTACGGCTTGGCCGGGCTGCCGCTGCGCTACAAGCTGAAGCTGGCGTGGTGCATGGTGCGCTATAAGATGAGCTTTGCGGACGGTGTGGCGCTGTACGGCAAGTATGTCGGCAACTGGGGCGGCGCGGCTACGCGTTGGCGGTTCGATGCCAAAAACGGGGATACCGTAGTAAAGAGCGTCACGCTCTGCCCCAGCCACCGGCTGCATCTTGAGGTAACGCCCTCCGCCACCGTCCTGCGGGAGGGTGACACCTACGATATGGCCGGAGTTCGGGTGCGGATCCTTGATGAAAACGGCAGCCCTGCCGTCTATGCACAGCTGCCGCTGACCTTTGCCGTGACCGGTGCCGCCGTGCTGGTCGGCCCTGCGGCGGCAACCGCCGAGGGCGGCATGGGCGGGGCTTATCTGCGCACAGTCGGGCAGACAGGTACAGCCGCGCTGACCGTCTCGGCCCCGCAGTGTGCGCCTGTCACCGTAGAATTTACCGTCACAAAGAAGGAGTGTGCAGTATGGAACTGACAACAAAGCAAAAAGCCGCCTTCGGCATCGGCGCAGTGGGCAAGGATATGGTCTACGCGCTGTCTGCCTCCTATGTCATGTACTATTATCAGGATGTGCTGGGCCTGCCTGCCACCTTTGTCGGCCTGATCCTGATGATCGCGCGTGTGTTTGACGCCTTCAACGATCCCTTTATGGGGGTGCTGGTGGCCAAGACCCGCACCCGCTGGGGACGGTTCCGTCCGTGGATCCTCAGCGGCACCGTCCTGAATGCGGTGGTTCTCTACGCGCTGTTTGCCGCGCCGGTGCTGGAGGGTGCCGACATGATGGTCTACTTCAGCGTCATCTACATCCTGTGGGGCGTCACCTACACGATGATGGACATTCCTTACTGGTCGATGATCCCCGCCGTGACCCGCACCCCTGCTGACCGAGAAAACCTGTCAGTCGTGGGCCGCACCTGTGCGGGCGTCGGCTCGGCGCTCATTGCGATGTTTACCATGCTGCTGGTTGGTGCTTTGGGCGGTGACAGCGAGCGCACCGGCTTCCGCTGGGTAGCACTGCTCGTGGCTGTCATCTTTGTGGTTACCGAGGCGATCTGCTGCGCCAGCGTCAAGGAGACCGGCAGCGCCGAGATAAAGACCGCCACCGTCGGCGAGATGTTCAAGGCGCTGTTCTCCAACGATCAGGCGCTTGTGGTCGTAGGCAGCATCGTTTTGATCAACTCGGCGCTGTATCTGACCTCCAACTTTATCATCTATTTCTTCAAGTACGATTTCGGCGGCACAGGCTGGAAGGCCAGCTACACGCTGTTCTCAACCATCGGCGGCGCGGCGCAGATCCTCGGCATGATGGTCCTCTATCCGGTGCTGCGCAAAAAGCTCAGCAACACTGCCGTATTTACGGTAAGCCTGGGGTTGGCGCTGGGCGGCTATGCTGTGCTGCTCCTGCTCTGCCTGACGGGCTTTTCCGGCAGCCTGGCACTGCTCTGCGTACCGGGCGTGGTGGTGTTTGCCTGCAACGGCATGCTCAGCGTACTGACGACCCTTTTCCTCTCCAACAGTGTGACTACGGCCAGCTCAAGACCGGGCGTCGTGAGGAAAGCGTTATCTTCTCGATGCAGACCTTTGTTGTAAAGGCTGCGTCCGGCGTGGCGGTTTTTCTGACCGGCATCGGCCTGGATCTGATCGGGCTGGCCGGCAATACCGAGGAGACAGGCCCCGTTGCTGCCCAGAGCGCCGGTACACTGCTCGGGCTGCGGCTCATGATGACCGTTCTGCCCATGGCCGTCCTTGCGGCGGCGCTTGTACTGTTCCGTCGCAGGTTCACCCTGACGGATGACCGCGCAGCCGAAATCAGCGCCGCGCTTCACAGGGAGGAAACTCAAAATGGCTGAGATGCAGTGGTATGCCGCAACAGACAGCGGCCGGTTTGACGGCACGGCAGCCATCACCCCGCGCAGCGTGCCGTCTGCCTGAGGGCAGAGCTGCCGCCGGAGTGCTGCAAAATGCGGTTGCTGCGCTTCCGTGGACGATGGCGCGCGAAGAAAAGATCTTCATGAACGGCTACCAAACCTGGACCGCCTGTCCGGAGCTGGGCAAATGGGACCGGCAGCACGGTGTTGAGCGTGTCCCGAAATTTCTTTTGGAGAAATACAGCTTTGACCGTTACGGCGATTATCATTTTGTTCCCTACAGCGGCAAGAGGGGACAGAGCCACGGCTTCTCCTACTGCTATTTCCGGCGCGGAAAGACCTACCGTCTTTTGGCCAGCCTGGACGAGGCACCGGGCTATACGATTTTTTCCTATGACAGCCGCGCCGCACAGCTGCGCATTGAACGCGACTGCGCCGGGGTACAGCATACCGGCGGCAGCTTTCCTGCGTTCTCCCTCTTTTTTGCCGAGGGCACCGAGGACGAGGTATTTGACGCATGGTTTGCGGCGCTGGGCTGCCGCCCCCGCACCACGCGCAGGCTGGCCGGATATTCCAGCTGGTATAACCGCTACCAGAACATTGATGAGGCCTCGATCCAGGAAGACCTCAACGGCTGCAAAACGCTTTTCCGCGCAGGGGATCTCTTTCAAATCGACGATGGATGGGAGCGCAAGGTAGGAGACTGGCTGGAGCCTGACCCTGCCAAATTCCCCAACGGGCTGCGCTCGCTGGCAGATGCAGCCCATGAAAGCGGCTTTCTGGCAGGACTGTGGCTGGCACCGTTCGTCTGCGAAAAGGAATCCCTACTCTGCAAAGATCACCCGGACTGGCTGCTGCAGGCGGACGGTCAGCCTGGTGCTGCGGCTGCAACTGGAGCAGCTTTTATGCGCTGGACATCGACCACCCGGAGGTACAGGCCTACCTCAAGCAGGTCTTTGACCGCGTCCTGCAGGATTGGGGCTTTGACCTTGTCAAGCTGGACTTTCTCTACGGCGCAGCACCGTTCGGCAACGCACGGGAATCCCGCGCAGGACGGATGCAGCGCGCCATGGCACTGTTGCGCTCATGGTGCGGCGACAAGCTGATCCTCGGCTGCGGTGTGCCGGTCATGCCTGCCTTTGGCATCGTTGACTACTGCCGCATTGGGTGTGATGTAGGGCTGGACTGGGACGATGTGTGGTATATGCGGCTTTTCCACCGCGAGCGGGTCTCCACAAGGCAGTCCATCGGCAACACGATTTTCCGCCGCCAGCTCAACGGGCGTGCTTACGGCAGCGACCCCGATGTATTCTTCCTGCGCGAGGAAAACTGCAAGCTGACCCTACAGCAAAAGCAGACCCTGGCCCGGGTCAATGCGCTGTTCAGCGGCATCCTGCTCACCTCCGACATGCCAAGTCGCTATACGGATGAGATGCGCCGTCAATACAATGCCCTGCGGGAATTGACCGACCACGCTGAAAATTGTACTGTAGATGCAGACGACGGCCTGACCGTACACTACACTTTGCACGGACAGCAGCAGGCGATCAAGGTTTTTTGACCGTTCAGCCTTCTTCAAAAACACACAAAATTTTTGCTGCGGCGGCTGATGGAATTGCAATCACAGGGCAGGGATGGTATAATGTGTAAATAGGGCGGTATGCCTTCCGCTTTGGCGGTATATGTTATATTGTAATAGGTTTTATCTGAGGAGTTGTGGAATGAAGAAAAACGATCTTTCCCCCGAAGCCTTCCGTTTTGAAGGCAAGATGTCCCTGAAGCAGGCACTGCCGCTGGGCATGCAGCATGTGTTGGCGATGTTTGTCGGCAACCTTACGCCGCTGCTTATCATCACGGGCGCCTGCGGCCTGGCCGGCGGCGAATTTGCCGACCTGCGCGTCACGCTGCTGCAGAATGCCATGCTTGTGGCGGGCATCGTCACACTGGTTCAGCTGTATTCCATCGGCCCCATCGGCGGCAAGGTGCCTATCATCATGGGCACCTCCTCCGGCTTCATCGGGGTATTCAGCTCGGTCGCAGCTCGATGGGCGGCGGTGTGCTGGCCTACGGCGCAATCATGGGCGCGTCCCTGATCGGCGGCCTGTTTGAGACCGTGCTCGGCTTTTTTCTGAAGCCGCTGCGCAAGCTGCTGCCCTCTGTCGTTACCGGCACGGTGGTGCTTTCCATCGGTCTGAGCTTGATTTCAGTCGGTGTAAACTCCTTCGGCGGCGGCAACACCGCGCAGGATTTCGGCTCGGTCGAAAACCTGCTGCTCGCCATCTTTGTGCTGGTCGTCATCCTAATCTGCAAGCACTCCGGCAGCACCTTTTTGAATTCCTCCTCGATTTTGGTGGGCATCATCTGCGGCTACATTGCAGCGTTTCTCATGGGCCTTGTTCTGCCCACCACGGCGCTGAACGCCGAGGGCGTTGCCTACACCAAGGCATGGGTACTGAACTGGAATAAGGTAGCCGAGGCCAAATGGTTTGCATTGCCCGAGCTGATGCCGGTCAAGCCGGTGTTTGATATGCGCGCGATCGCACCGGTCATGATTATGTTCATCGTCACGGCGGTCGAAACCGTGGGCGATATTTCCGGCGTTATCATGGGCGGCATGGACCGAGAGGCCACCGACACTGAGCTGTCCGGCGGCGTCATCTGCGATGGTATCGGTTCCAGCTTTGCCGCACTGTTCGGCGTACTGCCCAACACCTCCTTCAGCCAGAATGTCGGCCTTGTCAGCATGACCAAGGTCGTCAACCGCTTTGCGCTGGCCACCGGCGGTATCTTCCTGATTCTCTGCGGTCTGGTGCCCAAGCTGGGCGCGCTCGTCTCGATCATGCCGCAGTCGGTGCTGGGCGGCGCAGCTGTCATGATGTTCTCTTCGATCGTGGTGAGCGGTATTCAGCTCATCACCCGCGAGCCGCTGACCCCGCGCAGCCTGAGCATCGTCTCTGTAGCGCTCGGTCTCGGCTATGGCATCGGTGCCAACAACGGCATCCTTGCACACGCACCGCAGATGCTCTCTCTGGTATTCGGCGGCTCCGGCATTGTGCCCGCCGCACTCGTTGCCATCCTTTTGAATCTGGCCATTCCCAAGGACGAAAACGGCTAAAGTAAGCTTTTCTCAATAGCGGGCAGTGTAAAGCGCACTGCCCACTATTGATTTTTTGTTGAAATTCAAACGCACAAAAGCACCTTTAGCACCCTATTGACATTTGGGTGCCAGACTGCTATTATATGACCGAAATATCGTAGAATCGTTGCTGGTGCGCCGTTTTGGCTGCAGACAGCTTTTTTACGATCCAACGGTTAGATTATTCTAACGCGCATATATAAGCTGCCATGCTGCCGCCGGGCGGCTTTTCAAATAAGCAGCAGTTAGTTGATGCAAACCAAGGAACTGAGCATTACGAAAAAGAATTTTTGGGACAGAAATGCAGCAAGGTATGACCGCTTTATGCGTAAGAATGCAATAGCCTATGATCAATTATATGCGCTGCTTCGCCCTGCTGTGTGGCACAAAACCGTTTTGGAGGTAGCCACCGGCACAGGGCAGGTGGCAAAGCATCTCCTGTGTTCTGCCGACCACATTGAGGCTACCGACGCCTCCGCAGCGATGATTGCGCAGGCAAAGCGGGGTAATTTTTCCTCCAAGCTGCATTTTTCAGTGCAGGATATGTTCCATCTGCCTTATGCTGACCAGTCCTTTGATGTTGTCATTGTCTCCAATGCACTGCACATTGAGCCGCACCCTGAGAAAGCCTTATCGAGTTTCGCCGTGTGCTTAAAAACGATGGCACGCTGATTGCTCCTACCTTTACCCATGCAGAGAATTCCCCTTGGGGAAATCTTCAGGCCCTTGCGCTGAAAATTGCAGGCTTTCCGCTGCACAGCAGATGGACGAGTGCTGCGTATCTGGCATTTTTGCAGCAAAACGGCTGGACCGTTTGCAAAAGTGTTGTTTTGCAGAATTCCATTCCACTTACCTACGCAGAGTGTAAAAAGTTGAAAGGAGATAAACGATGTCATTTTTTGAAAATACGAGAGACCCCAAAGGCTTCGGTGGCAGCTGATGGTCACCATGATGAACCTTGCCCACACCCCCGTGGCACTGTGGGGGCTTCACTTTCTGCATCTTGCGCCGGACGCAAAGGTACTGGACTGCGGCTGCGGCGGCGGGGCGAATATCAAACGGCTGCTGAAAAGGTGTCCGCGCGGCATCGTAAAGGGCGTGGATTCCTCTGCTGTCAGCGTCGAAAAATCCCGCCGTCTCAATGCAGAGGCGATTCAAAGGGATCGCTGTGTCATCTGGCAGGGCAGCGTGCAGCGCATCATTTTTGCCAGCGATTGGTTCGATGCAGTCACAGCGTTTGAAACCGTCTATTTCTGGCCGGACCTTGCAAAATGCTTCCGGGAGGTTTGGCGGGTTTTGAAGCCGGGCGGCACCTTCCTCATCTGCAATGAAGTCAACGGCGACACGGACAAAGACAAAAAATGGACAGAAATCATTGATGGCATGACCATCTACAAGGATACTGAGCTGAAAGCATATCTTGAGCAAGCGGGCTTTTGTGACATTGCGGTACACAAAAGCAAAACAGGCTGGCTGTGTTTGACCGCCGTAAAGCGAAGTGACTGTGGCTGCGGGAGGCAGGAGAATGAGGGTTTATGAATTTGGGGCGGATACCGCTCCGGTCATTTTGCTGCTGCCCGGCACCTGCTGCCACTGGAAAAGCAACTTTGGCCAAGTGATCCCTCTGTTGCAGCGGGATTTTCGCGTACTTTGCGTCAGCTATGATGGCTTTGACGAAACAGAAAGTACCGAATTTCCGACAATGCTTGCAGAAACCGAAAAAATCGAAGCCTACATCCTGAAAAACTGCGGCGGGCATATACGGGCCGCCTACGGCTGCTCTCTGGGCGGCTCTTTCGTGGGACTGCTGGCAGCACGGAAAAGCATACATATGGACTACGGTATTCTGGGCAGCTCCGACCTTGACCAATGCTCCAAGCTCGCGGCCAAATTACAAACGAATCTTCTCCTGCCGCTGATTTATCCGCTGATTCGGGACGGGCAGTTCAAAAGTTGCTTTCTGCAGAAGCGATTAGAAAAGTGCTCCGCGGAGAAGGGGGACTATGTCCGCGCTTTTATGGCGATGTTCGGTGCTGCACGCCCCTATGTGACGATGCAAAGCTGTAAAAACCAATTTTATTCCGACCTCATCACGCCCTTGCCGGAGGGAATTGATGTTCCCGGTACGGAGATTCATATTTTCTACGCGCTGAAAATGGGAGCGAAGTATCGCGCGCGTTATCAGCAGCATTTTGCGCACCCCGTAATTCATGAGCAGGATCTGCAGCATGAGGAGCTGCTGGCCTGTTACCCTTACAAATGGCCACAGCTTGTCAAAAGCATCATTGAACAGGGGGTATAAAGTACCTGTGTTTTTGTGTATATACCATAAAAGGAGGCGACTTCATTGACAGAAACTTTTTGGGGGATTCTGATCCCTTTTTGGGTACATCGCTGGGCGCAGCATGCGTATTTTTTATGCGGCGCGCTCTGGGAGATCTGGTGCAGCGCTCACTTGCAGGCTTTGCCGCCGGTGTGATGGTGGCGGCATCGGTCTGGAGCCTGCTGATCCCGGCAATCGAACAGTCGGAGAAGTTGGGACGGTTCGCCTTTTTCCCGGCATTTGCCGGATTCTGGTTTGGCGTGCTGTTTTTGCTTACCCTGGATCATCTGATACCCCACCTGCATGTCGGCAGTGAGGAGCTGAGGGCCAAAAAGCAGGTTGGGCCGCACTACGATGATGGTGCTGGCAGTGACCCTGCACAACATCCCGGAGGGCATGGCAGTCGGTGTGATGTACGCCGCTTCTCGCAGGCAGCGCGCAGATCACCGCGGCGAGCGCGCTGGCCCTGTCCCTCGCATAGCCATCCAGAATTTCCCGGAGGGTGCCATCATCTCGATGCCCCTGCGCGCCGAAGGGGAGAGCAAGGGCAGGGCCTTTGCAGGCGGTGTGCTTTCGGGCGTGGTTGAGCCAATCGGCGCAGTGGTGACGATTTTGGCCGCGCAGCTTGTGATACCGGCATTGCCTTACCTTTTGAGCTTTGCTGCGGGCGCGATGCTCTATGTCGTGGTGGAAGAGCTGATTCCCGAAATGTCACAGGGACGGCACTCTAACCTTGGCACAGTATTCTTTGCTGCCGGCTTCAGTGTGATGATGGTGCTGGATGTGGCACTGGGGTAACAGGAGCCTTACAACGCAGAAAATGCAAACAGCTTCACCCGGCCCGACACAAAGTCAGTCAGAAAAGGTCCAGCATGGTATCCAGATACAACTCCTCGCGGACAGCCAGCTGATATTCCGGCTTGGTCAGGTAGTGAAGCAAAAATTCAAGGATCAGCGCACTGCCAAGGCCGCGCCCCTCGATCTTGAATTGGGTGAAGCCCCTCGGCAGGTAGGTATCCCGGATGGCCTTGATGCCGATAAAGCCGGGGTTCGCCATCGCTCGGGAGAAGCGATACCCATCCGCTGCGCCGGGGGCGCTGCAGTAATGCTCCGGGCCGGGCAGACCCAGATTTTTGCGGCTGACGGCTCATAGCAGGCTCTGCGTTCCGTGCATCCGAACCAGCAGCACTCATTGCAGAGAAACTCCACCTTGTCCTTCTGGGACTGGGGCAGCGCTGCAAGTCGGTCAAATGCTCGGTTCAGCCGGAAATCCGGCACGACATAGCGAAACTCGGGCCGTGCCAGCTCCCGCTGCAGATCGTTGAAGTCTGTCAGCACTTTTGTGGTTGAGGATACAAGATACAGCGATGGATAGTTCTTTTTCAGGTACTGCGTCAGCAGCTCAGCATGAACGATGGCGCCGTTTTGCGGGTCATTTTGTTCCTGAAACAGTCGGCAGAGCGCATTGCAGTCCGGGTCTGTGAGATGCTCCGGGCGCAGTAATGAATTGCTGAGTGTCAGCCGCGCCGAGATGCCGTATTCACGCGTCAGCGCCAGCACCTCGCGTGGGGTGCGGTCACTGTACTCGACCCGTCCGCCCGCCCATAAGCAGTCAGACGGTGCGCCGTAGATCGAGCCGATGGCGCACCAGTCGTAAAAATACTCCCGATGCGCACGATAAAGCGGCAAAAACGCCGCATACAGGTCATAAAATTCAAACAGACCGGGCAGATGAAACAGGGCTGTGCCCTGGTGAGGTGTTTCCATAGCGGGGACCTTTCCTGGCCGCACAGGCGGCCGATGGGATATATTTATTATACCAGCAATCCTGCCGGAATGCAAAGCGAAGCGCCGCGTCAGCCAAAACAACCGATGCAGCGCTTTTTATCGGTTTATAGGTAATGGCCTTCGGCCTTTTGTGCCAAATTCTGAAGGCCGTTGACGCAGCATAAACAGGTGTGGTACTGTATCCTCAATCGACATTGGCCGAATGGAAGAAAAGAAAGATGCTTAATCATCATCTGCCGAACGGCAAAGCAGCTTTACAATCTTCGGTAAAAAAGCGTGATGAACAACGATTTTGCAGGAATTGCCAAAAAGGCCTTGCACTTTTTGTACAGTCTGCTATAATAACAGCATCACAGAACACGAACGGGACAAAGGGGTCGCGTACTTGTAAAAGTACAGCGGCCCCTTTCCGTTACGCACAAAGGCGTGCAGCACATCACCGTGCTGTGCGCCTTTTGTTTTGTATGAATATCAGAAAGAGGGGTCACACAATGAAAAAGCGTAATCGAGTTCTGGCACTTACCGTAGCAGCTGCAATGTCCGCCAGTCTGCTGGCAGGCTGCGGCTCCAGCGCACAGCAGGGCGGGGCCGCATCAAGTGAAGCTGCTTCCACCGACACCGCCGCATCTGTGTCGGACGGCGGTGAGGATAACATCATTCGCGTCGGCGTTGTCTGTTCCATGACCGGCGGATCCGCTATCTATGGCGAGGGCGCACAGAACGCCGTCGACATGGCAGTCGAGGAGATCAACGCGGGTGATTCCGGCTACAAAATAGAAATCGTCAACGGCGGCAAGGTCGCAGACGATGCTAAAGACGCCAAGCAGGCCATGAACGCCTACAACAAGGTCATGGCCGACTCGCCGGAGGCCATCGTGGGCAGCTTCTTCTCGTCGGTCACACTGCCCATGGCAGAACAGGCCTCCAAGGACGGCATGCTGCTGCTGGCAACAGGTGCGACAAACGCCGATGTAACTTTAAAAGGCGATTCGATTTTCCGCAACTGCTTCATTGACCCGTACCAGGGCAAGATGGCGGCATTGTTCGCAAAAGACAAGGCTTTGCCAAGGTGGCCGTCATCTATGCAAAAGATGATGACTACTCCAACGGTCTGAAGGACGCCTTTGTTGAAAACTGCGAGGCTAACGGCATTGAGGTCGCCTACGTCGGCGAGTGCATGACCACCGATACAGACTACTCTTCGCAGGCGGCACAGGTCGTTGCAAGCGGCGCAGATCTGCTGTATTATCCCTGCTTCCTTGACACCGTTCCGCTTCTTGTTGGTGCAGCCCGCAATGCCGGATTTACCGGTACAATCATGGGCGGTGACGGCTGGGACGGCTCCGATACCACCGGCCTTGCCGAACAGTTCGATGACTGCTACTTCACGAACCACTACTCCAGCGAGGATACCGCCCCGGCTGTCCAGAACTTTGTTGCCAAGTACACAGAAAAGTACGGCACCGAAAGCCTGAACGCCTGCGCAGCCCTGTATTACGACGCTATGTATATGCTGGTGCAGGCCGCCGAGAACGCAGGCGGTACCGACACGGCAAGCCTTGTCAAGGGTATGACCGGCATGAGCTTCACCGGTGTCGGCGGCGACATTACGCTGGACGAGAACGGCGACGCAATCAAGAGCATTGCAATCAATACCTACATTGACGGCGAAGTCAAGTGGACCGAGACACTTGGGTCCGACGGCACGGTCGTTTCCAAGGCAGAGTAAGATACAATCGCATTGGGGCGGGGGAAAAGGCCCCCGCCCTTTGCGTTTAGGAAAGGGGAATGGACCAGATGACTTTCTCACTGTTTTTTCAAAGCCTGATAAACGGCTTAAACCAGGGCGCAATTTATGCGCTGATTGCCTTGGGCTACACAATGGTCTACGGCATTATCCGCATGATCAACTTCGCCCACGGTGACTTTATCATGATCGGCGCATACACGCTGTTCTACACCATCCCGCTGATGGTCAACGCCGGGATGCCCGCATGGCTTTCGGTTATCGTTGCTATTGCGGTATGCGCGTTGGTGGGCGTACTGGTCGAAACCTTTGCCTACCGCCCCGTGCGCAAGGCAGGCCGATGTCCGCACTGATCACGGCGCTGGCTATGAGCATCTTTTTGGAGAACCTGGCCATGGTACTGTTTGGTGCCAAGCCCCACAACGTGCAGGCCATCTTCAGCCTGCCCACCATCACCGTGGGCAGCGTGGCCCTGCCGCTGAACGTGCTGCTGACGATTGCCATTGGCCTGGGCATTATGATTGCCTTGCAGCTTTTCGTCAAAAAGACGAAGCTCGGCAAGGCGATGCGTGCCGTGCCGCAGGATAAGGATGCGTCCACCCTCGTCGGCATCAACGTCAACAAAATTATCACCACGACCTTCGCCATCGGCTCGGGCCTGGCGGCGGTGGCGGCGCTGATGTACTGCGCCACCTATCCCCGCGTCACGAACGATATGGGCAGCATGATGGGCATGAAGGCGTTTATCGCCGCCGTGCTGGGCGGCATCGGAATCATCCCCGGCGCGATGCTGGGAGGTATCCTGATCGGCCTGATTGAAATTTTTGTCAAGCTGTTTGCCCCCGGCTGGTACGAGGCCGTGACCTACGGTACGCTGATCGTGATTCTGCTGGTGAAGCCTTCCGGTATTCTGGGCAAGAATGTCGGTGAAAAAGTGTAAGGGAGCGTGAACAAAATGACGAAACGACGGCTGGCCTCCTACGGCCTGAATCTGGTTGGTGTCGCGCTGCTGTACGCGGCCATCACGCTGGCTTTTACCTTCAACGCCTTCGGCAAAAGCACGACTTACATCCAGGGCATCTGCACGACTGCCTGCTACACGATCATCATGGTCACGTCGCTCAACCTCGTCGTGGGCTTTATGGGTGAGTTCTCGATGGGTCATGCGGGCTTTGTCTCGGTGGGGGCGTATGTGTCCGCCATCGTGTCCGGCGCGCTGGCCGGGCACGGGCTTTCGGATCTGGCGCTGCTGCTCGTTGCGATTCTGGCGGGCGGCCTGGCCGCGGGCCTTATGGGCATTGCAGTCGGCATCCCGGCACTGCGGCTGCGGGCGACTACCTGGCTATCGTTACGATGGCTTTTGCGAGATTATCCGCGTCTGTTTCTGCAACTTTTCCATTACGGGCGGCGGCAAGACGATGAGCGGTATTCTCAAGCTTTCCACGTTTGACCGCGCATTCTGGATCATGGTCGTCTGCGTGACGGTTATGTTTCTGTTTGTGCGCAGCCGCTTTGGCCGCACGGTGCAGGCCATCCGCGAGGATTACATTGCGGCGTCGGCCTCGGGCATCAACGTGACCTACTACAAGGTACTGACCTTTGCGGTCTCGGCGTTTCTTTGCGGCGTCGGCGGCAGCGTCTACGCCCACTACATGACCGCGATGATCCCCACAAACTTCAACTTCAACTATTCGGCAGAGCTGCTCTCTGAAGTCATCATCGGCGGCACAGGCTCGCTGACCGGCTCCATCATCGGTGCGGCATTCTTGTCCAGCCTGCCGGAGCTGATGCGTGACTTCTCCACCTACCGTATGCTGGCCTACTCTGTCGTGCTGGTGCTGGTCATGCTGTTCCGCCCGGGCGGTATCTTCGGACGCTGGGAGTTCAGCCTGACCCGCCTGTTGAACGGCATTCGGCACCCCAAGGCAAAAGCCTCGAAAGGAGCGTGAACCCGTTATGGCAGCACCCGTATTGAAAGCACAACATCTCGGCATCCAGTTCGGCGGCCTGAAGGCTGTGGATGACTTCAACATGGAAATTGGCGAGTCCGAGCTGGTCGGGCTCATCGGTCCCAACGGCGCGGGCAAGACGACGGTTTTCAACCTCATTACCGGCGTCTACAAACCCACCGAGGGTTCGTTCTACCTCTGCGGTGAGCGGATGAACGGCAAAAAAACGCATCAGATCGTCCATGCGGGCATTGCCCGCACGTTCCAGAACATCCGCCTGTTCAAAAAGATGACTGTCATCGAGAACGTCAAGACGGCCATGCAGGGCCACACGACCTACGGCATGGCGGACGCCATCTTCCGTACCAAAAAGTACTGGCAGCAGGAGGCGGAAATCACCGCCCGCGCCAAGGAGCTGCTGGCCGTCGTGCACCTCTCCGGCAAGGAGGATCTGGAGGCCGACAATCTGCCTTACGGCGAGCAGCGCCGCCTGGAGATCGCCCGCGCCCTGGCCACCGATATGAAGCTGCTGCTGCTTGACGAACCGGCTGCGGGGATGAACCCCACCGAGACCGAGGAGCTGCTGGAAATCATCAACTACATCCGCAAGGAATTTAAAGTGTCCGTCCTGCTCATCGAGCATGATATGAGCCTTGTCATGAAGATCTGCGAGCGCATTCAGGTGCTGGATTTCGGCACCACGATTGCTTCCGGCACGCCGGAGCAGATTGCCAACGACCCGCATGTCATCGAGGCATATCTGGGCAAGGACGAACCGGGGGAGGCCGCCAATGCTTGAGATCAAAGACCTGTACGTCAACTACGGTGCCGTCCACGCGCTGAACGGCGTATCCATGACCGTGAAGGATGGCGAGATCGTCTCGCTGATTGGGGCAAACGGCGCGGGAAAAACAACGACCCTGCGCACGATAACCGGTCTGGAAAAGGCGGCAAGCGGCTCCATCACCTTCGACGGGCACGACTTGCGCAAGATCGAACCCAGCAAAATCATCACGCTGAAACTGGCCCATGTGCCGGAAGGGCGGCACATCTTCCCCCAGATGACGGTGGAAGAAAACCTCGAGATGGGGGCTTTTACCGACCAAACCGACATGGCCAGAACGATGGCCGATGTCTATGAGCGGTTTCCCCGCTTAAAAGAGCGCAAGCGCCAGCTGGCTGGCACGCTCTCCGGCGGCGAGCAGCAGATGCTGGCCGTGGGCCGCGCCCTGATGGGAAAGCCGAAGATGATTTTGATGGATGAGCCGTCCATGGGTCTGTCCCCGCTGTTGGTAAAGGAAATTTTTGCCATCATCCGGGAGGTGAACAAGCAGGGCATTACGATTCTGCTGGTGGAGCAGAACGCCAAGATGGCGCTGGCCATCTCTGACCGTGCCTACGTGCTGGAAACCGGCACCATCACGCTTTCCGGCGATGCGCAGGAGCTGCTGAACGACGCTCGCGTCAAAAAAGCCTATTTGGGGCAGTAAGGAGGAAGTGCTATGTATCCGAACTATCCCTACTTTGCCGTGGCCATTACCCGCACCTGCGGGTCGGGCGGCGGTAGTTACATCGGCAAAAAGCTGGCGCAGGATTTTGATATTGATCTGTATGACCGCAAACTGCTGCGCCTGGCAGCCGAGGACAGCGGCATCAATGAAAAAATCTTTGCCGCTGCCGATGAAAACACCAAAAAACGCTGCTATACCGTGTTTCGCGGCATATCTACGACGGCAGCGTCATCCCGCCGGAGAGCGGCAATTTCATCAGCGACCAGAACCTTTTCAACTATCAGGCCAAGGTCCTGCGGGAGCTGCTGAACGAGGAAAGCTACATCTGCGTGGGCCGCGCGGCGGATTTTGTGCTGAAAGACAAACCCAACGTGCTGACCGTCTACATCGACGCGCCCTATGAGGACCGCATTGAGCGGGAGATGAAGCGCCAGGGCATCGGACGCAGCCAGGCCATCCACTACATTGATAAGCTCGACCTCTATCGGGAAAGTTACTATAAGTATCATACGGGCCGCCAGTGGAAGCGTGTGGAAAATTACGACCTCTGCCTAGACAGCGCCGCGGTTGGGCTGGATAACTGCGTGGAGGTCATCAAGAAAGTTATTGAACTGAAATTTGGGGCAAAGTGCCCACGGTAAAAAGCAACAGGGGAGGAAAGCCTTATGGAAGCACTGGCCTATTATGACGGAAAAATCGGCACACCGGAGGAACTGACAGTTCCCTTCAATGATCGTGTGCATTTCTTCGGTGACGGTGTATACGACGCCACTGTCGGCGCAAACGGCAAGGTCTACCTGCTGCAGGACCACCTTGACCGCTTTTACACCAGCGCCAGGGCATTGGATATCCACATCCCGATGCCGAAAGACGAGCTTGGCAGACTGCTGACCGACCTGCTGGCCAAAGTAGACGGTACAACGAATTTTGTTTACTGGCAGGTCACCCGCGGCGTCGAGACCCGCAACCACGTCTACGCCGAGGACCTGCCCGGCAAGCTGTGGGTGTCCATCCGCCAGAACCATTTGAACGACCCGGATGTGCCCATCAAGCTCAACACCGAGGAAGACACACGCTTTTATCACTGCAACATCAAGACGCTGAACTTGCTGCCAAGCGTTGCAGCGGCGCAGCACGCAAAGCGCATCGGCGTGCAGGAGACGGTGTTCCACCGCGGTGACATCGTGACCGAGTGCGCCCACTCCAACGTGTCGATTCTGAAGAATGGCGTATTTTATTCGCATCCCAACGATGAATTTATCCTGCGTGGCATCGCCAAGACCCACATGATCCAAGCGTGCTACCGCCTGGGCATTACAGTCATGGAAAAATGCTTTACGCTGGATGACCTGCGCAACGCCGATGAGATCATCGTGACGTCGTCCTCCAACTTCTGCCTGCACGCCTGCGAAGTGGACGGCAAGCCCGCGGGCGGCAAAGACCCCGCCACGCTGAAAGCGATTCAGAACGAGGTCCTGCGCGAATACTACGCCTACACCGGCAAAACAACCGTTATTGACTGAAACGGGGGTGAGAAGGATGACCCGTGACGAACTGGAAAAGCGCAACGTAGGCGAAAATCTCGATGCTTTGATGAATCTTGACCCCCGCGGCTACGGTGTCTGCCGTATTTTGTACGCGGGCAGCCGCGCCTATACCGGTGAACCTCTGACGATGCACGCGGCGCAGGTGCTGTGCGATGTGGTAAAAGAGAACGATCTGGTGTACATTATTACCGGATTCGTCCTGCTGCCGCATAAAGTGCCCGAGATGGACGGCACGGTCAGTTCCATGCTGCTGGCCCGCGCGTTGGTGATGGCGTTCGGTGCAAAGCCGGTCATCGTATGCCCCGCCGACAGCGTTCAGGCCATTGAAAAATGCGCCGCCGTCGTTGGTCTGCATATCTATGAAGACCTCGACATCGTGCAGACGCTGCCTTTAAGCATGGGGGTCGCTGCCTTTACCAAAACCCTGGCCGACGCCCCGGCCAGGCTGCCGAGCTGGCTGCCCGCAAGCCCGCGGCAGTCGTCTCTGTCGAAGCCTGCGGCGCGAACGCCCTGGGGGTCTGTCACAATGCCGTCGGGCTGGACGTGACCGCCTTGCAGGCCCGCAGTGATGTGCTGTGGGAAAAGCTGCGCGCCGACGGTGTGCCGAATATCGCCATCGGTGACCTGGGCAATGAGATCGGCATGGGCACGATTGCCGACCACATCAAAAAATATGTGCCGTTCACTGACAGGGACGAGTGCCAATGCGGCTGCGGCGGGGGCATATTAAGCGCCACCAGAACTGACAACATTATCACGGCCACCTGCTCCGACTGGGGCTGCTACGGCTTGATGGCCGCGCTGGCGTATCTCAAAAAAGATATGGAGATCCTGCACCACGAGGACATGGAGTCCGAGGTCATGCGGGTGGCGGCACGCAACGGGTTTATTGATATGACGGGCTCACTGCTGCCGGGCATTGACGGATTCAGCACGCGCATGAACGTCAGCATCGTCAGTCTGATGCGCCAGTGCACGGCCTACGCGGTACGGTACTCCCACAAGTCTGATCACTGGTTCGGCTGTGTTGGCAAAGCACTTCTTTGACTGACTATTATAGAAGGAAGGGGGCAGCGGTCATGCTGCCGTTTACGGTACACCCGGTTGGGGACTGCGCCCTGCTGGCGGGATTCCCCCAGCGCATTGCACCGGAGATCGGCGCGGCAGTGGCGGCACTGAACAGCCGCGTTTTGGCGGCCAAGCTACCCGGCGTGACCGAGACAGTGCCCGCTTTTGCGTCGCTGCTGGTGGTGTATGATCCGCTTGTGACCGACTATGACACGCTGGCGGCAGCCTGCAAGGCTGAGCGACGCTGACGGCGCTGACACCGCGGCGGGGGAGGGGAGGCTGGTCACGATCCCCGTATGCTACGGCGGCGATTTCGGCCCCGACCTGCCCTTTGTGGCAAAGCACGCGGGGCTGACCGAAGCAGAAGTCATCGCGCTGCACACCGGGCGGGAATACCGCATTTATATGCTGGGGTTCCTGCCGGGGTTCCCGTACCTGGGCGGGCTGGACGAACGATTGTTTACCCCGCGGCTGAATACACCGCGCACGGCCATCCCGGCCGGGGCGGTGGCATCGGCGGCGAGCAGACCGGCATTTACCCTATTGCCAGCCGGGCGGCTGGCAGCTCATTGGCCGCACGCCGCGCAAACTGTTTGACCCGGAATCGGGCGCACTGCCCTACACGGCTGGGGACCGCATAAAATTTGAACCCATCACCGCGGCGGAATTTGCAGCCCTGGCAGCAAAGGAGGGCACGGCATGAGCATCACCGTACTGGACCCCGGCCCGCTTACAACTGTGCAGGATGCGGGCCGCGTGGGCTATGCTGCCCAGGGCTACCGCAGCTGCGGCGCAGCGGACGGATACGCCTACCGTCTGGGCAATGTGCTGGTCGGCAACGACCCGGGTGCAGCCGTGCTGGAATGCACCCTGCGCGGCGCGGCCCTGCGGTTTGAAACGGACACCGTCTTTGCTCTGACGGGGGCCGAAAGCCTGCTGTGCTGGACAGTACGCCCCGTACCCCATTACGCACCGCTGCTTGCCAAAGCAGGCAGTGTGCTGCAGATGGGGGCGGCAAAAACAGGACTGCGCAGCTATCTGGCCGTGGGCGGCGGCATTGCCACCCTGCCCGTGCTGGGCAGCCGTGCCACCGATGTAAAATGCGGCATCGGCGGCTTGGAGGGCCGCAAGCTGGCCGCGGGCGATACCCTGCCCATAGGCTCATGTGATACCGCCGCGCTGTGGCAGGCCATCACTGCCAAACGGCTGGACCGTCCCTTGCGGGACAAGACTGTGTGCGGCGGGCTGCACCCCAGTGCGCGTGCACGGGACGCAGATGCTGCCGCTGCTGCGCGCCGTGCCCGGCCCGCAGGACGCCGCCTTTACCGTGCAGGGCCGGCAGGATTTTATCCACGGTATCTATACCCTGACGCCGGACTGTGACCGTATGGCCTGCAAGCTGGCGGGCACGCCGCTGCAAATGCGCCGCGGCGCGGATATTCTCTCCGACGGTATTGTGCCCGGGTCGGTGCAGGTCTCCGCCGACGGGCAGCCCATTGTCATGCTGGCCGACCACCAGACCACGGGCGGCTATGCCAAAATTGCCACGGTGATTTCTGCCGACTTGCCCGCGCTGGCGCAGCTCCGCCCCGGGCAGCGGGTATGCTTTACCTTTGTGACGCCGTCCCGGGCCGTGCAGGCTGCCCGGCAGCAGGCGGCCCTGTGGCAGCGGGTAAGAGATCGCTTGTAAAAGAAGGTGCACGTTATGAACTATTCCGCATTTCCCCCGGCTGAGATTCGGGCGTTGATCCGCGCGGGCAAGCTGGATGCCCCGACCACAGGCTGCTGCGACGCTACGCCCAGGGCAATCTGGTGGTGCTTCCCAAGGCACTGGCGTGGGATTTCCTGCTGTTCTGCCAGCGCAACCCCAAGGCCTGCCCACTGCTGGAAGTGGCCGATGCCGGGGAGCGCAGCTTCTCCCAATTTGCCCCGGGCAGCGATATTGCGCAGGACATCCCGCGCTACCGCATCTACCGAAGCGGCGAATTGACCGAAGAAACCACCGATGTGGTGCGCTATTTTGAGGAACGGTCCGATTTGGTCAGCTTCCTCATCGGGTGTAGCTTCTCCTTTGAGTCGGCGCTGCTGGACGCGGACATCCCGGTGCGCCAGATCGAGGAAGGCGTCAATGTACCGATGTACAACACCAACATTCCCTGCACGCCCGCGGGGGTGTTCAGCGGAAATATGGTCGTCAGTATGCGTCCGATTCCCCACGCGCAGGTGCCTGCGGCGGTGGCCATCACGGCGGGCATGCCCCGCGTGCACGGTGCGCCGGTGCAGATCGGCACGCCGGAGCCATCGGCATCACCGATCTGGCCCACCCTGATTACGGCGATGCCGTGACGATTCGTCCGGGCGAAACACCGGTTTTCTGGCCCTGCGGGGTCACGCCCCAGGCCGTGGCCATGCACTCGAAGCCGGAGTTCTGCATCACGCATGCGCCGGGGTATATGTTTGTGACCGACGTAAAAAACACACTGCTGAAATACTAAGGGGGATGTTGCAATGCCGTCCATTGATTTAAACTGCGACCTGGGCGAGAGCTTCGGCGCGTACACCATCGGCATGGATGCCGAAATTTTGCCCTATGTGACCAGCGCGAACATTGCCTGCGGGTTCCACGCGGGCGATCCGTCCGTAATGCAAAAGAGCGTTCTGCTGTGCAAAAAGTACGGCGTGCAGGTGGGTGCACACCCGGGACTGCCGGATTTGCAGGGCTTTGGCCGCCGCAGAATGGCAATTTCCCCCGCCGAAGCCGAGGCCGACGTGATGTACCAGATCGGTGCGCTGAAGGCATTCTGCGACGCGGCGGGCGTACCGCTGCACCACGTCAAACCCCACGGCGCGCTGTACAACATGGCCGCCAGGGATCCGGTGCTGGCGGCGGCCATCTGCCGCGCTGTGCAGGCTGCAGTTCCGGTGCTGTGCTGCTGGCTCTCTCCGGCAGCGAGATGGTCAAGGCCGCAAACGCCATTGGATTGCCCGTTGCCAGCGAGGTATTTGCAGACCGCGGCTACCAGGCCGACGGCAGCCTTGTGCCACGCGGCGCTCCCGGCGCAATGATCGAGGACGAGGATACCGCCATTGCGCGGGTCTTGCAGATGGCAGCGCAGGGTACCGTACAGGCCGACGACGGCAGCACCGTAACCCTGCAGGCCGATTCCGTCTGCGTCCACGGCGACGGCCCCAAAGCCCTCGCCTTCGTGCAAAAAATCTCCGCCGCCCTCCTTGCCGCAGGGACAGAAGTTACAGCATTTTGATTGTAGGCAGAAAGCAAAATGGGGAATGAACCTATCGGAAGAAGGTAAAGCAGCGCTAAGCGGCAGGAACTTTTTGTCAATAAAAATACCGTTGTATCGTGTGATACAACGGTTGAATAATTTGAATGCAGCCTTGATGTGTTTAGGCAACGGATCCTGCACGGAGGACGAGCCGACACCATAGCACGAAGGCTGTTTTCATTCCGGCAAACGTCCGTACAGTTCCATTTCACTGTGCAGCTTTTTGGCCAGCCGCGTGTTAAAGACACCGGGTTCGGCACGCCAGCACCAGTTGCCGCCCAGAGTGGACGGCGTGTTCATGCGGGATTCATGCCCAAGGCCCAGCAGATCCTGTGCCTGCACGACAGCCAGATCGGCAGCACTGGACCAGATGCCGCGCATCATGCCCCAGTGGTAGCCTCTTTCTTCGTCAGATTCAGGTAGCGCACGGCGCACGCCACGTCCTCAGGGGCGGCGGTTTCCATCCAGCCGTTCACAGGCTCGTTGTCGTGGGTGCTACATAGGCAATACAGTTCTTGGGGTAGCTGTGGGGGCGGTAATCGCCGCCGTCACGGCTGTCAAAGGCAAACTCCAACACTTTCATGCCGGGATAGCCGCATTGCTTCAGCAGGGCAGTGACATCTTCCGTCAGGAATCCCAAATCCTCGGCGATGATGCGCGGGCTGCCTAGTTTTTTCTTTATGGCAGCAAACAGCGCATAGCCGGGACCTTCGCGCCAGCGGCCGTTCCGGGCGGTTGCTTCCCCGTAGGGGATAGCATAATAGCCCGCAAATCCGCGGAAGTGGTCAATGCGAACCACATCATAGATGCTGCACATGTGTTTGATGCGCCGCACCCACCATGCGTAGCCGGTCTTGGCCATGGAGTCCCAGTCGAACAGCGGGTTGCCCCACAGCTGGCCTGTGGCGGAGAAGCCGTCCGGCGGGCAGCCTGCCACCTCGGTGGCAGCAGGTTCTCGTCGAGCTGGAACTCCTGCGGGCAGCTCCACACATCGACGCTGTCCAGCGCCACATAGATGGGAAGGTCGCCGATGATGCGGATTTCCTGCTGGTTGGCGTAGTGCTTCAGCGCCTGCCACTGACTGTAGAACATAAACTGTACAGCCTGCCAGAACGCCACATCGTCGGCGTACTGCTGCCGGGCTGCTGCCAGGGCAGCGGGCTCACGGCGCCGCAGCGGTTCTTCCCATTCCAGCCAGCAGACTCCGTTGTGGGCGTCCTTCAGCGCCATGAACAGCGCGTAGTCGGGCAGCCAGAAGTCGTTTTCCTTCACAAAGCGGCGGTAGTCGGCACCGGGCTTTGCCAGCAGACGTTTAGCTGCACAGCGCAGCACTGCGTAGCGCTTTTCGTACATGACGCCGTAGTTGATGCAGTCGGCGGTGCATTCCCAGTCGATGGACGCATATTCCTCCGGCAGCAGCAGTCCCTGCTTTGCCAGATCGTCCAGATCGATAAAATACGGGTTGCCCGCAAAGGTCGAGAACGACTGATAGGGACTGTCGCCGTAGCTTGTGGGGCAGACGGCAGAATCTGCCAGTATGCTGCCCGGACTTGACCAAAAAGTCCACAAAGCTGCGCGCGGCTGCACCCATGGTACCAATACCGTAAGGCGAGGGCAGACTTGAAATGGGCATTAGAATGCCGCTTGCTCTCATCAGAGAACCCCTCTTTCTTTTGATAGTAAGCAGCCGGGATGTCTTTCGTTCACAGTTCGCGCACGCTTTCTCCTTCGGTCAGATCGAAGGAGACGATCTCGTGCACGGGCATTGCCGGGTTTTTGGATGTTGTGGAGCAGGATCCGCGCCGAACGTTGCGCCAATTGCCCCATATTCTGCCGGATGGTCGTCAGCCGGGGCACACTGTACTGTCCCAGCGCAATGCCGTCAAAACCTGTGACGGAAATATCCTGCGGCACACACAGCCCGTGATCCCGCAGCGCACGAATTGCGCCGAGCGCCATCAGGTCGGACATGGCAAACACTGCCGTAATGTCGGGGCTGTGCTTTAAGAGATACTCCATTGCCTCATACCCGCTGGAAAGCGAGAACCGCGCATACGCATACTGCTTTTCCATGTCAAACGGCAGACCAAGGCGCAGCATAGCACCCTGACAGCCGGCCAGACGGGCGAGACTTGGACGGGAAAGATTGGGCTTGCCGCCGATGATTCCGATGCGGCGGTGCCCCTTTTTGTACAGATATTCGATCATCGTGTCCGATGCAGCCATATCGTCTACAGACACACTGGACAAATTGCGGATGCGCAGGGATGCCGCGCTGTTTGTCAGCAGCAGGCAGGGGATACCCAGTGCCTCCAACTCCGGCGTGAAGTATTCCGGATTTGAGCCGAGAAACAATATACCATGGGGTTTGCGCTCTGTGCAGATGCGCCGGGCCTGCGCAACCTCGTTGGCTTCCTCGTCAATATAGTAGACCGTCGCAACGTAGCCGCTTTCCTCAATGATCTGCTGCAGCGGTTCCAAAATGCCGGCAAACAGCATATTCTGGGTGCCTTTCACAATCAGTGCGATCCCATCGTTGGCTTGCTGCTTCAGATGCTTGGCGTTGGCGTTCGGTTCATAATTGTGGCGGTTTACGATTTCCAATATTTTTTGACGGGTTTCTGCACTGACGCCGGGGGCGTTATTTAAGGCTCGTGAGACGGTCCCGACCGCATAGCCGGACTCCCGCGCAATGTCTTTGATGGTCATTTGCCAATCCTCTTTCTTGAAGAAGTGTCAAATTTACCCCTTGACAGCACCGGCGACCACGCCATCGATAATATATTTCTGGCAGATCAGGTACAGCACGATAACAGGCAACACCGTAATCATAATGCAGGCCATCATGGGTGCCATCTCCACCTTGCCGTAGCTGCCGCGGAAATACTGGATCGCCATAGGAATCGTGCGGTAGGTCTTGATGTCCAGCACCAGCGTGGGCAGCAGATAGTCGTTCCAGACCCACATGGTTTCCAAAATGGCGGTAGAGATCATCGTCGGCTTCAAAATCGGGCAGACGACCTTGAAGAAAATCTGGATGGGATTGCAGCCGTCGATCATAGCGGCTTCTTCAATAGCAATCGGCATGGATTTTACAAAGCCGGTGAACATGAACACCGCAAGTCCCGCGCCGAAGCCAGATAGATGATGCAGATGTTGTAGGGGTTATTCAGCTTTAAGGTATCAGCAGTTTTTGCCAGTGTGAACATGACCATCTGGAAGGGGACAATCATGCTGAATACGCACAGATAGTACATACCTTTGGACAAGGTGTTCTGCACACGGGTGATATACCATGCGCACATGGAGCAGCACAGCAAAATCAGTGCCACAGACGAAACCGTGATCACTAAACTATACCAGAAAGAGGACAAAAAGTCCATTTCCTGAATGCCATAAATGTAGTTTTTCAGGCCGACGAAGGTCTCGGCGTTCGGCAGATCAAAGGCGTGGCTCGTCGTGATGGCGCGCTCGGTCTTGAGGGAGTTCATCAAAATCATGAACACCGGGTACAGCCAGGCGATGCACAGGATCGTGAACAGAACGGACAGTACCGTGTTGATGCGGCGGTCTTTTTTAGTAGCACCCATTATGCCTGCACCTCCTTAGAGCGGGTAAAATGCAGCTGGAGCAGCGAAATAACGACCACAAACAGGAAGAAAACGACGGCCTTGGCCTGACCGATGCCCTTCCACTGGGGTCCGGAGCGTGCGTAGAACGTGTCGTAGATGTTGTAGGCCAGCATCATGGACTGCTTTGCAGGCTCACCGGCTGTCAGCGAGAGGTTCTGGTCGAACAGCTTGAAGGAGTTCGTCAGCGTCAGGAAGGTGCAGATCGTCACGCTGGGCATGACCATCGGGATTTTGATTTTGAACAAAATTTGGCTGCTTGTTGCACCGTCAATGCGTGCGGCCTCCACCAGATCCACCGGCACATTCTGCAAACCGGCAATATAGATGATCATCATGTAGCCGATCTGCTGCCAGCACATCAGGATGATCAAACCCCAGAAACCGTAGGTGGCATTCAGCGCCAGCAGCGACTTACCCCAGGAGGACAGCAGACCGTTGAGCAGGATCTGCCAGATATAGCCCAGCACGATGCCGCCGATCAGGTCGGCAGGAAGAAGATGGTGCGGAAAGCGTTGGTGCCGTGCATACCGCGGGTGAGAAGCAGCGCGATGGCGAAGGCCAGCACGTTGATCAGCAGGGTGGACACGACGGTGAACGCCGCTGTGAACCAGAACGCATGGGTGAAGGTGTTATCCGACCAAATCATTGCGTAGTTGCTTAAGCCCACAAACTGCACATTTTTGACGGTGGTGAACTTGCAGAACGACAGCCCTGCACCCCAGATAAACGGCCAGACAAAGCCAATAATAAAGGCGATGAGGTCGGCAGTACGAAAACAGGCCAATAACGTCGAATGGCTTTTTCCATAAGTATGCTCCCTTTGTTGTAATTTTTGTTTTCTGCAAAAGAAGCGGGGCGGGCGAAACCGCCCGCCCCGCTAACCGGTAATACTAGGTAAGGAGAAAAAGCTTTCAGTGTAGAGAAAACAATCTTATGTTATGCAGCAGCGTTCAGAGCAGCCTCAGATGCCCAGCCATCGACGAAAGCGGTGACGACATCATCCCAGCTGCCGGTACCGGCGGCGTAAGCGGTCAGAGCAGAACCAACACCGTTCTTCCAGTTCTCGGAAGGCATGGTGGAGAAGTTCCAAGCCACAGGGGTCTTGCCGGCGGCGGTCATTTCCTTATCGGCCTTGACGAAGACGTTGGGGGACTCGACAGCATTCTTGAAGGGGATAACGAAGCCCATGTCGTTAGCCATGGCCTTGGTGCCCTCGTCAGAGGAAACGCACCAGTACATGAAGTCGAGCGTTGCGTTGATGTCGTCCTCGCTGGCTTCCTTGTTGACGCACCAGTAGTTCTCAGTGCCGGTGCACAGGCCCTGGTTGCTTCATCGCCGACGCCAATGTAGATGGGCAGCATGGTCAGATCGTCATCGGTGAAGGCTTGCCATCGCCGACGAGGTTGGTGTACTCCCAAGAACCATTCTGGAAGAAGACAGCCTCATCGTTCAGGAACTCGTTGCGGCTGTCGTCGCCGGTCTTGCCAGCCAGTTCAGTAGGATCGCAGGTGGAGTTGTTGATGTACAGGTCGAAGATATTCTTGTAGTTGTCGAGATAGGTGCCCTTGATGCGTCGGTGTTGTCGATGCCGTCCTCCTGATACTCGAAGTAGATGGCAGGTTGGCCAGATGGGTCTTGTAGCGCCAGTCAGAGGAGCCGTCCATACCGGCGGAGGTGAAGGCAGAGAAGCCCAGCTCGTCCTTGCGGGCGGTGATGTCCTCGGCCACCTTCTTCAGGTCGTCGAAGCTCTTGATGTCGTCAACGCTGTAGCCGGCCTTTTCCAGCAGGGTCTTATTGGTGATCAGGCCGTAGCTTTCGATAACGTAGCCGATGCCCAGCATCTGGTCGCCGTCTTTCAGGGCGTAGGTGTCACTGGTCAAATCGCCTGCGATCTTGGTCCCGCTCAGGTCGTAGCAATAGTCCTTCCAGTTGGCCAGGCCGACAGGGCCGTTGACCTGGAACAGGGTGGGCGCATCGCTCTTGGCCATCTCGCTCATCAGGGTGGTCTCATACTGGCCGGAGGCGGCGGTCACGACGGTGACGGGAACACCGGTCTCCTCGGTGTACTTCTTGGCCAGATTCTGCCAGGCTTCGTCCTGCTCGGGCTTGAAGTTCAGGTAGTAGACCTTGCCGGCTGCATCAGTGGTTGCCTCGGTAGAAGCGGCAGTGGATTCAGCCTTGGATTCGGTGCTGGTACTGGTAGAGGAAGCAGCCGTAGAGGAGCTGCCGCCGCAGCCTGCCAGCAGACCCGCAGCCATAGCAGCTGCCAGAGTCATCGAGAGTGTCTTTTTTGCGTTCATGTTTTTTCCTCCTTCTCAAGAAAAACAATGATTTGCAAGGGTGTTGATTTGTTTCGTCGGAAACGTTTCGTTTCGGATTGATCTTATAATACACCTTTCCGGCGCAATAATCAATCGTTTTTTGCGATTTACTGCAAAATCGGCCTGATGCACAAATTTGCACCCCCTGTTTTTGTGGAAAAGTTCCAAAAATAGTGACAAATTTAGCGGAAACGATTCCGTAGCCGCGCGACAATCTTTGAGAATTGCAGGAAAACCCCTCTATAAATTATTTTTCACCAAAATATTGACACAGCAATTTTGTCATGTTATACTTCTTAGATTTTGAAAGACGAATCGAGTTTGTAAGAGTTTTTCAAAGCAATTTACCTACGGACCGCCCATCGGGGCTAAGGCCATACGGACAGCCGGGTCCACTGCCGATCGGCAACTTTGGTTGCCTTATTGATTGAGTTAAAAGCTCAAATTTTATAAGTTGGTTCCTTTACAACCATGAAATTGCACGTTTTGGTGTGCAGACTTGTGAAACGGTCAATAAAGAGTAGTAAAAGTGTAATTGCTATATAGACTCTGACACGCTCAGCCTTTTTGAATCATGCAGGACGCTCTCCCGGTGTGGTACCGGGGGTTTTCGGCCTGTGCAAAAATACGCTGGATTCAAACGCAAGTCTGCACGTATGTGCATGGCTTTGCGTTTTTTATTTTGCAAGGGGACCGCGAACGGAGGCAAAAATGAACGGAGAAGCAAAGCGCACCCGGCTGGACCAGCGCCGCGCACCCATCCATGAAGCGCTGGAAACTTCCGCCGTATG